>JAEEGL013357229.1_pt1 | contig 19978 bp, 14 predicted proteins | sample 9134231 | NCBI WGS metagenome assembly JAEEGL01 (sample SAMN16246548, study PRJNA631951) | gut metagenome | biome: gut microbiome; feature: rumen; material: fiber-attached | host: Bos | place: Iran: Karaj | collected 2018-10
ATTGTCGAGATGGGGATGAAACTGCCGGTATTGCGGGCAGGCCTTCGCCATCTTCGTCGCATCAAAAATATCCTCATAATGATCGATCCGCTCACAGTATTCAAAGCGCTTTGCCCGCGCAAAAGGAATACCTGAGAATTCATACGCATCCTCATGTCTCTTCCCTTCAAAAGTGCCGATCGATGTCTTGAAAATGATCTTATCCATAGAATGATCTTCACGGCATCGTAAAACGATACCGTACCGTATGATTCTATTTTATATCAATTTGCGATATCCGAAATGATACAAGTGCCTTATAGAAAAAATGTTCTCTTCTTCTGCATCAGGAACAAAGCCTATCGATGAAAGATTTACGAAAGAAAAACAGATACAAAAAGCTATAATAAGATTAAAGTAACTGAGGGAAAATAGTATGGAAAAAGATCAGAGATATGTCAAAGCGACCTATGAGATCATGGAAAATCTTCTCAATGTGGAAGATCTTGATGAGGCCCTTTCGCTTGCCTTACAGACGATCGTAAAAACACTGGACTCCGAAGCCGGTGTCGTCTGGTACCTGGACCGCAAGAGCGACAGACTTCACAGCGTCTTTCACATCGGTCCAAGCGACATTTCCAATACCAGTATCGAAAAAGGAATGGGCATCGAAGGCCTGGTCACCAAGACCGGCAAGTCCATCGTGATCACCGACGCCGAAGAAGATCCGCGCTTTGAACCGACCGTCTTCGACGAACAGGGATTCAAGACCAAAACACTGGTCTGTGTTCCATTGAACAATTCCAAAGAAACGATCGGCTGTATCGAGATCATCAATAAGAACAACGGCCTTTCCTATGAACCGGCCGAAGTCGAACTGTGCGAACACATGGCTAATCTGGCAGCCTTCACGATCGATGAGAAGGGACTCGATGTCGACCTCGATGAAGACAAGAAGATCTTGTGCAGCTTGCGCAACGTCACCAAGGAATACCCTTCCGGTGACGGCGTCTTACAGGTTCTCAAAGGCATCAACCTCGATGTCTTCGAACATGAGTTCGTCGTCGTCTTGGGCGAATCGGGCTGCGGCAAATCGACGATGATGAACATCATCGGCGGCATGGACTATCTCACGGACGGCACTTTGACGATCGAAGGAAAAGACTACTCCCATCCGGATGATGCCAGCCTGACGGCTTTCAGAAGAGAATATGTCGGTTTCATATTCCAGGCCTACAATCTGATGCCGAACCTCACCGCCATCGAAAACATCCGCTTCATCTCCGAGATCGCCAAAGATCCGATCTCCCCGGAAGATGCGATCGCCATGGTCGGACTCTCCGAACGTTCCAACAACTATCCGTCTCAGCTTTCCGGCGGTCAGCAGCAAAGAGTCTCCATCGCCAGAGCCCTGGTCAAGAATCCGAAGCTCATCCTGGCCGATGAGCCGACGGCTGCCCTTGACCTCAATACATCCAGAGAAGTCCTCGGTGTCATCCAGGACATCGTCAAAAACAACGACACGACCGTCATGATGGTCACCCACAACCCGGAGATCGGCAAGATGGCCGACAGGGTCGTCAGAGTCTCCAACGGACGCATCGCATCCATCAAACGCAATCTGCATCCTTTAGCTGCACAGGAGCTGTCCTGGTGATATGAAAAAGACTCAGACTCTGGACCATCTGCGCAACATACGCAAACAGTTCGTTTCCTGGCTGTCGATCATCATCATCTCCATGCTGGCGGTGGTCGCCTTTTTAGGCATCCGCTTTACGGCAGGATCCCTGCAGGAAAACATCAACAGCTTCTATAAGGAAAGCGGCTATCGCGATCTGCAGATCCTGTCGACGCTCCGCTTTTCGCAAGACGACCTGAAACAGATACAAAACCTTGACGGCGTTGAAAAGGCGGAAGGAAATTATTCTTATGCGGCCCTTGTTAAGACCGGCCGCTCCTCATGCAATGCGACATTCTTAAGTCTCAGCGATTCCATCAACATCCCGCGTCTGATCTCAGGAAACCTTCCGGTCAAAGACAACGAATGTCTGATCGAAGAAGGCGTCGCCAATCAATTGGGTGTGAAGATCGGCGATATCCTGTATACCGATCAGACCCCGTATCTGAAACAGAACATCTTCACTATCAGCGGCATCTGCATCCACCCCGACCACGTTGCCAAGCTGATGGACAATGCCAGCAACAACTACGTTCTGATCGGCAGATCGATCTTCAACGAAGAAGAAGACGGCTACGATCACAGTTACTCCAGCATCGAGGTGCGCTTCACCGATACCGAGAAAAGAGATGCTTTCTCGAGTGCGTATTTTGACAGCATCGGATCCAAACAGAAAAACATCGAAGACCTCTCTGAAACAAGGGCAATGCTTCGCTATGACCAGGTCATCGGCAAGATGAACGATGCCATAGATGAGAATCAGGCAAAACTCGATGAGGCAAAGGCCCAGCTCGACGAGGCAAGAAAACTGCTCGACGAGAACCAGGCCGAGATCGCAAAGAATGAGAAGAAGCTCGCTTCTTCCTATACACAATTGAAAAACGGCAAAGCCCAGCTCGACGAAGGCAAGAAGACCCTCGACCAGGTGGGCGGACAGCTCGCCGGTGCGGAGCAGGAACTTGATAAGGCTTCCGAGCAGCTCGACGATGCCAAACGCCAGCTCACCGAAGGCTATCAGTCCTTCATCGATATCCGAAACGCCATGCGCTCGATCATCGAAGAAAACGATCCGGAAGCAGCCGCAAAGATCAACTGGGTCAAGGATGATTCCTTCGATGTCGATGACAGGGAGCTCTCCATGAAGAACTTCCCGATCACCGAAGACTTCCGCCTTGACTGCACCATGGAAGAAAATTTCGATCAGCTGCGCGACTTCCTTCTTCAGTTTGCCAAGGATGAGGAACAGGCGGGATACATCAATGACGCTACCGAACTGTTCAAAGAAAACCAAGGTGCCAACAAAGCCAGGGAATGGGAAGACGGCCACATAAAGTATCTGGCCGGCAAAGCCGAATATTCCGAAGCCTACGGTACATACAAGAGCGCCTACCGCTCCTTCATTCAGGGCCTGGAAGAATATGAAGCCAAGATGGCCGAATACGAAGAAGGCATGGCCGCCTATCGAAGAGGCCATATCGCCCTGAACAAGGCAAAAGATGAGATCGCTGCCAAAGAAGAAGAATATGCCGCCAAGCTCTCAGAATATGAAGACGGCGTCAAAGCGATACAGCAGGCCAGAGAAAGGATCAGCCAGATCCCGGAAAACCGCTGGATCTTATTCAATATCAAAGGAAATGCCTCCTACGTCTTCTCCAAGTCTCTGACGGAAAACTTCAGCGGCATCTCCGTCACCTTCTCCCTATTGTTTGTCGTCATCGGTGCCTTAGTCATCTATGCGACCGTCGGCAAGACGATCGACGAACAAAGGACACAGGTCGGTACCACCAAGGCCTTAGGTTTCTTCAATTCCGAGATCATGTGCAAGTATATGGTGTTCGGTCTTTCCGCATCGGTCATCGGTGTGGTATCCGGCATCCTGTTATCCTATTATGCGTTATTAAGATACACGGTAAGATCCCAGGCGACTTACTTCCACCTTGGCCAGCTGCGCCGTTACTTTGAACCGGTACCGGTAGCCATCGTGGCGATCGCCGCACTGCTGCTGACGATCGCGGCAGTCTACCTGGCATGCAGCCGCCTGGTGAAACAGCCGGCAAGGATCCTGATGCAGGACTCCGCTCCGCCGGCCTTCAAAGGATCGAAAAACGCAAAGGCATCCTCGGGATCATTGTATTCCAGGCTGATCCTGCGCAACATGTTATCCGACCCGAAGCGGGTATTCGTTACCATCGTTTCGATCGCCGGATCCTGCGCACTGATCTTCATCGGTCTGACCATCTTACATTCGATCTCCTCGGCATCGACCTTGCAGTTCGACTACATCAACCGCTACGATTTCCAGGTCGATTACGACTCCAGCATCAATGAGAAAGCGGAAGAACAGATCGAAGCGATATTGAACGATTGCGAAGCGAAGTTCATCAAAGTAAGGATCGCCAACGTGGCCTTCCTCAACGAAGACGAACTCGATTCCTGCCGTTTCCTGATCGGCGACTTAAATGAACTCAACGACTATATCCTGATCACCGACACCAAGACGAAGAAGCCGATGACTCTGGATAAGGAAGGCGTCTATGTCACGATCAAAGCCAACGAAACGGCGCATTATACGGAAAAAGGAAAGATCACGGTCTTCGATGAGATCATGAACTCCTACGATGCCGAGGTGGCCGATGACTTCATGTTATATGCCGCAAGGATCTTCTTAATGTCCCGTGACACCTATGAAAAGGTCTATGGCAAAGAGCCGATCGATTCACAATATCTCGTGAAGATCGATGAGACCGTATCGGAAAGCACGAAAGAAAAGCTGCTTGCCTTGGACGGCGTCAACGGCATCGTCCCATCTGACCGTGACAGAGGTGACTTCAACGATTTCGTCTCCCTTGCCAGAGCGATGGTCATCTTGCTTACTGCGATGGCCTTTGCGATGGCCTACTTCATACTGCTGAACCTGGTCAACATGTTCATCAACCAGAAGAAACGTGAACTGACCATCATGCGTATCAACGGCTTCACCGTAAAAGAAGTCAAGAACTACGTCGGAAAGGAACTCATCCTGACCACGGCGATCGGTATCCTGCTGGGTCTTCCGTTGGGCGCCTTCATGGCCTATAAGATCATCCTGTTATTGGAGAATACCAACTGCTTCGATCGAAGCATCTACTATCCGGGCGGTGCGATCGCTGCTGCCGTCACGGCTCTGTTCTCCTTCCTGATCGCCCAATCGGCACTTGCCAAGGTCAAGGATCTCAAACTGACCGACATCTGATAACACACATAAGCGTCGCTGCTGCGGCGCTTTTTCTTTATCCGTAAAATAAAAGACCATCCGCATCGCAGAACTTTGCGATACAGATGGCCTTTGTCATTTTGTTTAAGCTTTCAAGTCTGTGGCGGTGACGCCTTCTTTGATCTCCATCGTATAGGTGATGCCAAGCTCCTTTGCCCACTCGATATACTGTTCGACCTGTTTTTCATCCAGCATATCCGAAGAGATCAGGCCCTTCTGGCCGATCATATCATTGACGAACAGTTTGGTATAAAGGAAAGCACCCTGTCCGGTCAGATACATCTCGCCGGTCATCTTTGCCCTCTGGTAGGCTTCGATCAGACCCGGCGCATTCAGGTGCAGTTCGACCATGACATCCTTGCCGTCTTTTTTGCCATAAGCCTCGATGACGAATGCCCCGCCATCGGAAACGATGCCCTCATCGATGATCTGCCTGATCTGCTCAGGATCCTTCGGTGCGAGAGGCACATGTTTCAGGATCACATCATGCGGGATGATCTTCTCGCCGTCGACCTCTTCTTCCTCATAGGAAAGCAGACCGGAACGGTAAAGCGGTTCGGAGAACTGTATGCCCAGTCCGCCGTATTTGAAGTAGGCGTTCCTGCAGCCCTTGAAGTATTTCTCACTGTTGAAAGCGACATAGACCGGCTCATCATGGGCATGTTCACACAACATGACCGGAGCGTTATCATATTCCGGCCATTTTCTGTAGATCTTCCGGCTGAACGGCTTGGTGCGGATGATCTTGCCGTCTTCCAGGGCATAGGCATCTTCCTGCATGTCTGCCAGAGCGACATCCGTCGACCACCAGAACGGAAGGAAACGCTTTGCCTCAACGCCTTCATAGACCATCATGTTCAAAGTATCGCAGCTGTCCAGTTCATTGACGCACTTTCTTGCCATGACGCACATGATGCCCGGCGCAGAGCCCGTGCCGATGATGGCTGTCGTATCGTTTTTCGCAAAGACCTTGCCATATTCTTCATACATGTACTTTATGCCGGCCAGCCAGCGGTCATATTTATTCACATCCATGACTTCCGGAAGATCCTCGACTGCCGCAAGGTCCTGATAGCAGCAGCCCAGTTCCATCGCTGCCTTCAGTACGTTGGCGCCGTATTCCAGAGGCATGACATTGACCAGAAGTTCGCAGTCCTTTGCCGCTTCCTTGACCTGTTCAAGATCCGATGCATCGACTCTTCTCGGTGTTCCTTTTTTCATCAGAGCACAGACCGCTTCCGCCGCTTTCAGATCATAATCACAGCAGACCACTTCTTCAATATTCGGTTCCATATCGAGTTTTCTGCAGATCGTCGAACCCTGGGCTCCGCAGCCGCATACCATAACCTTTTTCATAATAAGACCTCACCTTATAATCTGTTTTTTATCGTTATTATTATAGAAGAAAACACCGATTTGTATACCGGTGTTTTCATTTTTCTTATCTGTTTTTTATCCTCTTTCGTTCAGGAAGTTCATGATCCGTATTTCCTGCCGCTGATCCTTTTATCGGAAAAACCGATATTTTTATTTGAACAATGATCTGTGATAGTTTATCAGTTCTTCGATCAGAGGACGAATACCTTCGATCTCGCTTTCTTTTCTTGTCTCGATGGAGTATCGCTTCCCTGACTCATAGACCATGTAGAGATCAAGAGACAGCGTCTTTGAATCCTCTTCTTCATCGAAGGTCGTTTTGTCACCCAGACCGAAATAACCATCTTCGTGGTTGCCGTAATTGTCTGCCTTGTGGTCATATCTGCTGAAGAGATATCTTCTTCTGACATCGGTCTTTGCGATGATCTTTGTCAGATCTTCAAAATAGGATTCCGGGAATTCGATGTATTTCTCTTTGAGCTGCCTTCCTTTGACCGTATCATAGACGGAATACTGCAATACGAGTTTCTTTCCGTTCTCACTTTTCTTATCGCTGATATAGATGTCGGAAAATTCCGTCTCTTTCCCGTCTTCTTCAAACGAGAGACGGAACCGGTTCATCAATGAATCATCTTCTTCCGGATAAAGTGCCGTATTCCCCTTTTCTGCCAGGTGATCCGCAATGGCATCATAAAGTTTCTCGCTCCAGATCGCATAAGGATTGTTATCCATCGTAAACTCGATCTTTTCCCCTGATTTATATGTCAGCAGAAAACGTCTCGCCTGGTACTCGGGGGCAATACCGGCCGTCACATCATAAACACCGTTGTATCTGACCAGATCGTTTTCTTCAACGACCTGCTGAATCTTCGATAAGAGCTTTTCATCCGCGGTATCTTTCACACCGCTGTTAAGCTCTGAAATGACCATTTCACCGTTTTCTTCATAGATCTGAAAATGAAAATCATGGTTCTCATCCCCGTAATAACGCTCTGCGATATATACGGCAATATCGGCGGAAGCGATATCTGAAGATTCGATCGTCTTTGGCGCATCGGGATCTTCTTTGCGGATGTTTTCACCATCCAGCGGCTCTTCTATGACTTCATCGTTTTTATCCTTGCAGCCGAAAAGGCCAAACAGCAATACACTGCCAAGCAACAGTTTCATGATCCTACTCCCTTTCCTATGCATGATTTCCTTTCTCAAGATGAACGATCTTCCTTTCAATTCTATTCTATCATCGATGTCTTTCTTTTCTTTCTTACTGCTGCCGCACGAATACATCCGTCCTTCGTTTGTAACAGATCCGGCATATAGAAAGATCCCGGAATCTCCGGGATCCATATAATTTCTTTATTCGACCGGCGCAAACTGCGAATTGTAGAGCTTGCTGTAGAAACCGTTTCTTGCCATCAGCTGTTCGTGACTGCCCTGTTCGATGATCTTTCCTTCGTTCATGACCAGGATCTGATCGGCATTGCGAATCGTGGAAAGACGATGCGCCACCACGAAGGATGTCCTTCCTTTCATCAGGGCATTGAATGCCTCCTGAATCTGCAGTTCGGTCCTGGTATCGATGGAAGAGGTCGCCTCATCCAGTATCAGCATCGGCGGCATCTTCAGCATGACCCTTGTGATGCAAAGAAGCTGTTTCTGACCCTGGGAGAGCGAATCATCATCGATGACCGTATCGAGACCCTTAGGCAGCCTTCGTATGAATTCATAGCTGTGTGCCTTCTTTGCGGCAGCGATGATCTCTTCATCGGTCGCATCGCTCTTACCGAAGGCGATGTTTTCTCTGACGGTCGCCTTCTTTAACCAGGTCTCCTGTAAGACCATGCCGTAGTTTCTTCGCAGGGATGGTCTTGAGATCTCTTTGATCTTATTGCCGTCGACTTTGATGTCACCGCTGTCCGTATCATAGAAGCGCATCAGCAGATTGATCAGCGTCGTCTTGCCACACCCCGTCGGACCGACGATCGCGATCGACATGCCCGGATCGGCATGGAAATTGAAATCCTCGATGAGCTTTCGTTCTTTCTTGTAAGAAAAACATACATGTTCGATATCGATCGAACCTCTGGCATCCTCAAGTTCCGCTTTCGGGTCCGGACTTAATTCTTCCGCTTCCAGAAGTTCGAAGATCCTCGCTCCGCAGGAAAGCGAATTCTGAAGCTCCGTCACCACGGAAGAGATGTCATTGAACGGTTTGGTATATTGATTCGCATAGGACAGTAAGACACTCAGATCGCCGATGCTTAACTGTCCGGCGATGATCTTGAAGGCACAGGCAAGGGCGACGATCGCATAGATCACATTGTTGACCGCTCTGGTGGACGGATTGGTCAAAGATGAGAAGAACGTCGCACCCTGGGATGCTTCCCTGAGGTCTTTGTTCAATACGGCAAATCTTTCGGAAGCCGTGTTTTCATAAGCGAAAGCACGGATGAGCTTTTCATTGGAGACCATCTCATTGATCAGAGCCGTCTGTTTGCCTCTGGCCTTGTTCTGTGCCTCGAACATCGTATAGGACCTTGAAGCGATGAAACGGGCGACCAGGAAGCTCAACGGCGTCAGAGCTAAGACGATCAGCGTGATCATCGTATCCTTGCTTAACATGAAATAGAACGTGACGACGATCGTCACGACCCCGGCAAAGAGCTGATTAAAGCCCAATAAGAGTCCTTCCGAGAGCTGGTCGGCATCGCCGATGACCCGCTGCAGGATGTCACCTGCCGGATGGCTGTCAAGATAGGACAAAGGCAGTGCCTGTATCTTTCGGATCGCCTTCTTGCGTATGTCTTCAATGACCTTATAACTGATGCGGTTGTTGATGACGGACATCAGATAGGTAAATAATGAAGAGACCAACACGATCAGGATGACCTGTTTCGTATAGGTGATCAGCGAGACATGATCGATGTTCTTGAGATCGGCCAGGCAGTCGATCATCTTGCCAAACAGGACCGGCACATACATCTGCATCACGACGGCCAGTGCCGATAAGAAAAGCGACAGCAAAAGCATCGGCAGATATTTGCCGATCATCTTCAGTAACTTTTTCAATACGCTCGTGCCGTTCATGAAGCCTGCTCCTTCGGGAATTGCGAATAGTAGATCTCCTGATATACCTCACAGTCTTTCATCAGCTGTTCATGATTTCCTGAACCAACGAGCTTTCCGTCATCGACGACCAGGATCGTGTCACAGTGTCTGACGCTGGCGCTTCTTTGCGAAACGATGAACACCGTCATGTCTTTCAAGGCTGCCAGCCCCTGGCGGAGCTTGAGATCGGTCGCAAAATCCAGTGCCGAAGCGCTGTCATCGAGGATCAGGATGGACGGTTTCTTTACCAGTGCTCTGGCAATGGTCAGACGCTGCCGCTGTCCGCCGGAAAGGTTCCTTCCGCCCTGTTCGATATGGGCATTAAGGCCTCCGTCTTTCTTCATGACGAAGTCATAGCCCTGGGCGATCTTCAGTGCCTCACAAAGTTCTTCGTCATCCGCATCTTCATTACCAAGTTTCAGATTGTCGCGGATGTTTCCTTCAAACAGGATGGCCTTCTGCGGGACGACGCCGATCAAAGAGATCAGCTGTTCTTTGGAGTATTCTTTTACATCATGGCCAAAGACTTCCACGCTTCCTTTTCTCACATCATAGAAGCGCGGGATCAGATTGACGATCGAAGATTTGCCCGAACCGGTCGCACCGATGATGCCGATATGCTGGCCTTTCAAAGCGGTGAAGCTGATATCCTCTAAAGCATCTTCACTTGTCTCATCATAGGAGAAACTGACATCATGGAAGCTGACGGCAGTCCCGGTATTTTCTGTATCAAGATCATTTTCGCCATAGACCATCTCGTTTTGGATCGCCAGGACATCGGAAACCCTGTTTGCGCAAGCCAGCGACTTGTTGATGGTGATGATCAGAGAGGCCATCTTGATCAGCTCGACGATGATCTGGGCCATGTAATTGTATAAAGCGACGACATCGCCCTGCTTGAGCAGGCCTGCCTCCACGCGAATTGCGGAGCGGGAGATCAGGATGACTGTCGCCAGGTTGATCAGGATGTAGGTGATCGGATTCATCAATGCCGAAAGACGGCCGACCAGGACATTGATCCTGGTCAATGCGTCAGAGTCCGCATCGAAGGAAGCGATCTCGTCTTTCTCCTTGAGGAAAGCCCGGACGACCCGTACACCGCCGAGGTCTTCACGAAGGTTCGATAAAAGCTTATCGAGAGCCATCTGTGCCTTTTCGAATAACGGTATGCTTTTTAACATGATCGTAAAAACGACCAGACATAAAAGCGGGATGGCGACCGCAAAGATCAATGCCAGTCTCACATCGATCGTAAAGGCCATGATCATCGCACCGAATACAATGAACGGGCTGCGCAATAAAAGACGCAGCGCCAGATTGACACCGGTCTGCATCTGGTTGATATCGGAAGTAAGTCTTGTGATCAAAGTTCCCGTACCCAGTTTGTCCAGCTGCCGGTAGGAGAACGTCGCGATATGATCGAACAGTGATTGCCTCAGGTCGGAGGCAAAGCCGATGGATGCCTTGGCGGCAAAATACTGGGCAACAAAGGAAAAGCCCATGCCGGCAAGAGCCAGAACGATCAGAAAGATGAAATCCCGGATCAGGATATCGTGACCGGAAGCCGTGAGCCCCTGATCGATGATGTCCGCTATGACTAACGGAACGATCAGATCCATCAATGCTTCCAGCAATTTAAAAAAGGGAGCGATCAAAACTTCCTTCTTATAAGCCTTCAGATAAACGGTCAGTCTTTTCATCCTCACCATTGTAACACAGAACAAAAAAGCCTCCGTAATCGCACGGAAGGCTTCTATGAACTAATGGTTGAGGACGTAGTCGGTATCGATCAGATTGATCAGATGCTCCGCAACTCGCTTGGTATCGTTGCAGATCTTGAGATACTCACCGGAACTGACCGTGGTGAGCTCTTTCTCGTTCAGCCTCTTGATGTAGATCTTGACCATCACGCTGACCAGACCCTGGATATTGTCCCTGAGATCTTTGATCTCGTGGGTGATCTTGCGTTTGTCGTTCTGATAGGAATCGATGATCACAAGATAGAGGCGGTTGATGAGGTTACGCAATACTTCCATCTCGTTGACGATATTATCGGAGAACTTCTCATCGCCGAGGTTTCTTGCGTAGCCGGCCAGGTTGGCCGCATAATCGCCGATCCTTTCGAGATCCGCGATCGTCTTATAGGTCGAAGACAGATACCTGCTGTCTTTCTTGTTCATCTTCTGTTCCTGACCGAGTTTGATGATCAGCTCCACGAGCTCCTTATTTAAGAAGTTGAGCTCAGCTTCGTTGTCATCGAGTTCGCTCTGCCTGTCAAAATTCAAAGTCTTGATCATATCCATCGAGATATTGAAGTTCTGCATCGCCGTATTGGCCATGTGGACGATCTCCTGTTTGATCTGTTCGACAGCGATCGAAGGCGTCGTCAGGATGTTTTCATCGACAAAGTAGAATTTTTCTTTCTTCTCTTTCGGCGGTTCGTCCTTGATGATCTTTTCCGTCAGAGCGACGAGCGAATCGACCAGCGGCAATACGATGATGACCGAAGCGATATTGAATATGGTATGGAACATCGCCAGCTGGGTGTGCGGAAGTCCCGGGAACATCCTTTCAAACAGGATGCCGAAGGACAGTGCTCCGCCGGAGGCGATCTTCATGATCAGATCGATCACATAGACTAACAGAACGCCGCCGATATTGAAGATCAGCTGCATCAGAGAAGTACGTTTTGCGTTGATGCCTTCCGACTTCATGCCTGCCAGCATACCGGTCAGACAGGTACCGACATTGGCACCCAGTGTCAGATAGATACCCTGCGAGATATTGATCAGTCCGACAGCGACCATCGAAATGGAGATCGATGTGATGGCTGTGGAAGACTGTATGAGTGCCGTCAATATCGCACCGAAGATGATCAGAAGAAATGACGAGTTCACGCGGGCGATCGCTTCTTTCAAAGCCGGAGATTGTGAGAAACCGGACATCGCACCCGACATCATATCAAGTCCCGCAAACAGCAGACCGAAACCGGTCAGCACCGCACCGAACAGCTTGATCTTATCCTTCTTGGCGAACATGGTGATGAAGACGCCTAAGCCGGCCAGTGCGGAGAACAGGAAGTTCATATCGACGCCGTCTCCGCCGCCCATCATACCTAAGGCGACCAGCTGACCGGTCAGTGTCGTACCGATCTCACCGCCGAAGATGATCGTGGCAGCCTGCCGCATCGAGATGATGTGGGCATTGACAAAGCCGATGGCCATGACCGTCATCGCACCTGAAGAGGAGATCGCGATCGTCGCCGCCGTACCGATCAGAACACCGACGATCTTATTATTTGATACTTTTGCCAGCAATTCACGCAATCTGTCTGAGCATACCGCCTCCAGATTGGATGACATCATCTCACAGCCCGTAAGAAAAATACCGATGCCGGCAAGCAGATGTAAGAATTCATAAAAGAAGCTCGTACTTTCCAAATTCTGACTCCTTTATTAAAAACTATACCAAAATCGGCAGAAAAAGAAAGACAGTGTGCTCTATTCGTGAAGGTACCCGCCATCAAAAAAGAACGATTTGATGCAGATTTTAGGAAACTTGTAAAATTCTTGAAAAATCCGCTTTTCCCTGAACAAGCCCGCATCCCGAACTCTTCCATGTAAAAAAAAATGACAGACGCAAAGCGATCGGGTCCCAGATCAGAATGAAACGATCGTTCTTTCAGCTGACGGCGGCTCCATAGAATGGCCGGACAGCCGATTGACCCGTTAAAAAATCTGCGATCGCAGATTATTTCTGATCTGTTACATCATTTTTTAAAGAAGCGATGCGATCTTTTTGACCAGTGCCGTGATCGCCGGGATCGGCGGCTTGCCTGAAGATCTCGGGAACAATGTCACATCGGCCACATAGAGATTGGCCGGAAGGTCCTCATCGTACAAGGATAAAGCCGTTTCTTTCTTTAACGGCAGCATACCGGTAACAGACAGATGATGATCCAAAACATATCCATCCTCCTTGTATCCGATCGATTGCAGAAATAGGATATCAGAAATGTTTCCATAGGATACAAAATGGTTCAGAAGTGTTTGCGCATGTATTCGATCGTCCGATACAGTGTCTCGCCCGCAAAGATCTTGTCCAGGTTGTTGTAGAAATCAAGACCGTATCTTCTTTCCATATAGGCAAACAGCTCTTCAAAGCCTTCCCTCTCATCTTTCTCAGTCTCCGCTTCCGCAAATAAGGAAAGCTGTCTGTTTTTGTGTGAGGAAAGATTATAGATACTGACACCGACCAGACGGACACGCCTTTGTTTCACCTGCCGGAGCAGTGCTATGGCATTGCGGTAGATATCATAAGCGGAACCGATATCCTCTGTAAGGCGGGAACGGGAGATGCTTTGCATATCGGAATAGGTCAGTTTCAGACTGACTCCGTTTCCCTCCGATCCGACTTTCTTCAAGCGCCGCCAGACGCTCAACGAAAGTAAGACCAGCACATCTTCGAGAAACATATAATCATCGACATCCCGCTGGAAGGTGACCTCACGGCCGATCGACTTGGCATCTTCCGGATGATAGGTCTTCACCTTTTCATTGTCGATCCCGAAGGCGATCCGGCTGATCCAGCGGCCCTGTTTGCCTAATAAAGAAATGACCTTATCCGTATTCTCCTGGATGTCTTTCACCGTGTGGATGCCCGCTTCGTGCAACTTCTCTGCCGTCTTGACACCGACCGTGTATAGGACTCTGACATCGCGGTCCTTTACCAGATCCACGAAATCCTGAGGAGAAAGTATCTCAAAATAGCCGTCCGGCTTTTTCTCTTCACTGGCCGTCTTGGCTGCCGTCTTGGAATAAGCCAGACCGACCGAACAGGTCAGATCGACTTCCGCCTTGGTCCGCTGCTTGATCGCCCGAGCGATCCTTCTGGCACCTTCCAGGTCTTTTGCCTGTTCGCTGATGTCAAGATACGCCTCATCGAGTGAGATAGCTTCCGCCTCAGAGGCATAGGAATACCAGATCTCATGGAGCTTCTGTGAGACGCTTCTGTATTTGTTGAAATCGGGATGCCTGTATATCCCCTTGGGACAAAGACGGTAGGCTTCCTTGATGTTCATGCCGGACCGCACACCGTATTTTCTCGCCTCGTAGTTGCAGGTCGAAACGACACCCCGTTCATGAGGAAGAGAGCCGATGATCAGCGGCTTGTCTCTTAAGAAAGGATCATCGCGCATCTCGACCGACGCATAGAAGGCATCCATATCGACATGTACGATATACTGTCCGGGTTCTTCTTTACTCATTTCTTTCTTATTGTACTTCAAAGCTCCGATCCCCAAGAATGAAAAGGATCTCCTCTCTTTGATAAACAAAAATCAACGGCCATGAGCAGAAAACGATATAAAAACATCGTCTCATGAAACGATGTCTGCCAGCCTGATGCTTCCGCGATCTTCAATTATGGCCAAATACCTTTATCGTGTCGATATCATAGCCTTTGTATTTCAGAAGTTCAGAGACCGTGACCAGCTGAAAGCCCCGATCGATCAGATCCGGTACCAGCCGTCTGGTCGCTTTTTCACTGGAAGAGTAGAGGGAATGCATCAGTACGATATCCCCGTCTTCCACATATTTCATGATGTTGTCGTAAGTGATATCTTCATCCCGGTTCGACCAGTCTTTGGAATCCACCGTCCACAGTATCGCCGGCATACCGATGATGTCTTCGAGCTCATAGTTTCTTGCGCCATACGGCGGTCGGTACGTCTTCATGCGATACCCCAGTTTTTCTTCGACATAGCTGACCGGCTCCATGACTTCCTCATATGCTTCATCGACTTCCTGTTTTGCCAGATTTCCATGATATTCACTGTGAGATCCGAACTCCATTCCCAGCCGTATCCCTTCGCGGATGTTGTCCAGCTCTCCGGGCGACATGCGCGAACCCACCGAATAGAAGGTCGCCTTTGCCCCGTATTTATGAAAGATCTCATAGAGATCATAATCCACCTTCGCATAAGGACCATCATCATAGGTGATCGCGATCATCGGCCTGTTTTCATCGATATACTCTTTCTTCTCATAGGTGTTCATCTTCTCAAAACCCAGGTCTATCCCCATCAGTTTCTTCTGATAAGCGATGGGCAGATCCATCTCGTAATGAAAATCAAGGAAATTCAGATGGATGTGGCGATCGTCAAGAGAGATGGTGATATGGGAAAGATCCAGAGTTTCCGGAGCGCTGGCCAGCCAGAAGGAAGAAGTATAGGCCTCTTCGATCCCGTCTTTTTTCATATTATAGCGCAACATGTCCGACAGCATCTGCTCCCCGCCGGTCACCTTCAAAGTGATATCGTGAAGCTTTTCATCGACATAGAAAAAGTTGCCGTCCATGTAGGAGATCTTGTAAAAGTCTCCGGCTTTTTCAACGGTATAATCAAAGATCATCTCTTCCCCGGATCCACAAAGCTGTCTGGCGTACTGAGCGCTCAAAGACGATTCCGGCGCGTAAAAAGCTACGCACTTGCCATTGGTATAGCTTTGCGCTCCTGCATTGTGGGATCTTGTGCATCCGCCAAGGACGCATATCAGGAAAAGAAAGATGACCGCAAATCTCTTATTGAACGATGATCCTTCCTTCGACATCGGTATATCTGCCTTCAAAAGAACCCAGGGATCTGGCATATTCGATCAGAGCAGTCACATCGACCGGTCCTTCTTCAACGATCGCTTCGCAGCCTTCAAAGGCCGTGTTGCCGTCGCCCTTATGGAAAAGGACATAGTTGGTCGCAGCGACCGAGTAGGTCTTTTGAGGATCGATCGGGACATATTCCCCGTTTTCAAGCACCATGACATCTTTGACACGGCGCTCCTCACCGGCGAAACCGGCAAACATGTTGTCGCCATCCAGTATGACACTGGTTGGGATCGATGTATCGACCGTATATTTCAAGCCCGAGACCTGTAAGAATCCGCCGTTCTCGCCGACCGCATTGCCGTCGAGTTTATAGATGCCTTCCGTGATCCTTGAACAGTATTCCAAAGCATCGACGATCTGCTGGCCTGACGCATAACAGGAAGCCAGTTCGTTTTGAAACGGCATGACGGCCAGAAGGTCCCCATAGGTCAGTTCGCCGGCTTCCACATTCGCCCTTACTCCGCCGCCGTTGACTATTGCCACATCAGTGCCCATGTAATAACGAAGGGCATCCGCACAGAAATCACCCAGCGTCGTCTCTCTGGCACGGACCATACGTATGCCTTCTTCATCGCTGATATATAAGTCATGATCGAGGTCTGTGATCTTTTCCGCCAGTATCGTATCGAGCTTGGCGAAATCCTCTTCCATTTTTGCCGTCATGGTCTCATCTTTGCGGTCATACGCATCGACATTAAGCGTGCTCAGACTTCCGTCCTTACCGATGATGAGCTCGCCCACCGCCTGCAGTTTCGTACCGACGGAAGAAAGCAGGACATCTTCGTTGTTTTTGTTCGGATATCTGTCTTCGACGATCACCGCATGGGAATGGCCGTCCAGAAAGACATCGATGCCTTCCGTCTTATGGATCAGAGAAACGGAAGTGTAAAGGATCTCTTCCGTACCGACATGGGATAAGACGACCACATAGTCGGCACCTTCTTTTCTCGCCGCATCAACACTCTCCTGCAGTTTTGCCGCAAGTTCATCATCGTTCTCTCCGCCATAGAAGTCATAGACGAATTCTCCGTCTTCCATGAAGTTGGCCGGCGTGGAAGAGATGGTTGTCTCCGGTGTCAGAAGACCGATGAAGGCCACTTTGTAGTCTCCGTATTGTACGATCTTATATGGTTTCACATCTTCAAAGATGTTGTTCTTTTTGCCCGTGTAGTTCACGTTGCATAAGACCTGATCGAATTCCATCATCTGACGAAGTGCGGCAAGCCGCTCGACGCCATAGTCGAATTCATGGTTGCCGAACGTGACGATGTCATAGCCGGTATTGTTCATCAGATCGATCACCAGTTCGCCTTTGGAAAGCGTACCGATCGCTCCGCCCTGTATATAGTCGCCGCAATCCACCAGCGTCACATACTCGTGTTCCTTTTTGGTGTCATCGACCAGAGCCTTGAGCCCGTCCAGACCCACCCCCTGATCGACGCCGCAGTGGACATCGGAAGTGAAAAAGATATAGATATCATCCTTGAGTTCTTTCTTCTTTGCGCAGGAACACAAGCTGATACAGATGAGTGAAACGATAAGAACTTTGAGCAGTTTTTTCATAATCTACACTTCCCTTATACTTTTCATTATACTTCCCCTGCGCAACAAACCCGATACTACAGAATAAATTTAAAAGGCTAGCACTGCGCTTCCTGTGTTATATTGTAAAAAGGTAATAGGATATGTTATATACGAATACATTGGATGCGATCGGCAATACGCCGCTTTTAAAACTCAATAAGATCGTCGACGAAGATTTCGCCGATATCTATGTCAAATTCGAAGCTGTCAATCTGGGCGGTTCCATCAAGACCAGGACTGCCTTCAACATGATCGAAGATGCCGAGAAGAAAGGCCTGCTCAATGAGAACTCCGTCATCGTGGAATGTACCTCCGGCAATCAGGGCATTGCCCTGGCAATGATCGGAGCCATCAAAGGCTACCGCGTCATCATCGTCATGCCCGATTCGGTTTCCGTGGAAAGAAGGAAACTGATCATGCAGTACGGCGCACAGATCCGTCTGGTCCACGACGAAGGAAACATCGGCGAATGCATCGAGAAATGCCAGCGCATCGTAAGAAACTCCGCCAAAGAAGATCCTTATGTCTTCGTCCCCGGCCAGTTTGAAAACCCGGCCAATGTCAAAGCCCAGGAAATGACCGGTGAGGAGATCGTAAAAGATCTTCCGCACATCGACGGCTTCTGCTCGGGCATCGGCACCGGCGGTACCCTGACCGGCATCGGAAAAGTCTTGAAGAAACACAACCCTGATATGACCATTTGGGCCGTGGAACCGGAAAATGCGGCGATCCTGACGGGACTTCCGATCGGGACACACTTACAGATGGGAATCGGCGACGGGGTCATTCCGGAGATCCTCGACCGGAAGATCTACGATGATATCTGTATCATCTCCGACGAGCTTGCCATCGGCATGGCCAAACTGCTCGCAAAAAAAGAAGGGCTGCTCTGCGGTATCTCCTCCGGTACCAATGTGGCCGCCGCCCTTCAGATGGCAAAGAAATTAGGTAAGGGAAAAGTCGTCGTCACGATCCTGCCGGATACGGGCGAACGCTACTACTCCACCCCGTTATTCGATTAAAGACCGCAAAGGTCTTTTTTTAATTCCGCAGTAAGTAACGGACGCTCTCTTTCAGTTCTTCGGAAAAACCCTCAAGATCTTCTTCCCCGATCACTCCTTGTGCAAGCAAAGAACCAAGATGCATGCTTACATTTGAAGGCCGCAAGTCACTGATCAGCACTCCCGGCCCCCTTTTGTCTTTCCGGATCCTTTCATACAGTTCCCAGAAATTTTCTGAAGCATTCCTGTCTTTTCTGCTCAGTATTCCGATATATTCTTCATTCAGTTTCGCCATGTGATCTTCCTGCCACTTTGGCAGTCTTTCACGGAATAAACGCCAGTCTTTCTTATCCGCCATAGGAACCTCCATTCTATGTGTACTTTCTTCATGTTCATTATTACATATCGTTATTAGCACTTGTTTATCACTTATGCTAGCACTTAACGCTTGACAGTGCTAAAATTCGTGTTAGTATATAGGTGTAGGGTAAATAAAGACCCGGAACATGGAGGTAAATTAGTATGAAATATTTTCCTAGAAGTTTAGATGTATTTGATGATATGTTCGATGGTTTCTTCACAAAAGAACCGGTATATAACAACAACGTAATGAGAACGGATGTCTTTGAAAAAGACGGTTACTACAACCTGGATATCGAACTTCCGGGCTACACCAAGGAAGATGTCCAGATGGACTTAGTCGACGGTTACCTGAATATCAAGGCTACCCACAATGCTTCCAATGAAGAAAAGGATGCCAAGGGCAATCTGATCCGTTCCGAAAGAAGATTCGGTACTTGCTCAAGAAGCTTCTACGTCGGTGAAAACATCAAGGCAGAAGATGTCAAGGCAAGATTCGAAAACGGTATCTTGAATATCGTTCTTCCTTCCAAGGAACAGAAGTCGATCGAAACCAAACAGACTGTCACGATCGAATAATCACAAAGCACAAAAAACTAAGAGGTATGGCGCTTGCCATACCTCTTTTTTTGATTAGAACAGATTTGCTTTTTTCAGGCGGTCGACCAGGATCGGGATCAGCACGAGCTGGATGATGATGCCCGGAAGTGCCGTGACAAAGGCAGCGGAAGTCCATGCCGCCATCGAATACGATCCCGCTTTGAAGATCAATGCATTCAGGATACCGTATGTGATCCTGCCGCATAACATCGCTCCGATCAATACGACATAATTTTTAACAAGGCCGTTTTCGATCTTTACCACTTTATTCAGAAGGCCGGTCATCAGACCATAGACCGTCAGTTCACAAAGCATCGAAGGAAGGACCATTGCCGGCGGCATACCGAAGATCAGGTGTGACAGCAACGGTGTGAAGAA
>JAEEGL015368652.1_pt1 | contig 19978 bp, 40 predicted proteins | sample 9134231 | NCBI WGS metagenome assembly JAEEGL01 (sample SAMN16246548, study PRJNA631951) | gut metagenome | biome: gut microbiome; feature: rumen; material: fiber-attached | host: Bos | place: Iran: Karaj | collected 2018-10
GTCGCAACTAGAGATTTCCCTGAGCAGTATAACATAAATGACCCATTAAAGAAGAATGACATTTTGGAAGATGACGAGTTAGAGAAGTCTAAAAATGTTAATCACATGGATGTCATTTACCACGATAAAAACGAAGGCCGACCAAGAATTGACCCATTTGACGGTTGGTAAACTTTTATTTACATAATTGTAAACATTATTTTACAAAAATAAGCAGTTTGTTTCTTGACAAACTGCATTTTTATTTCTATATTAATATCAAACAATAACAAAAGAGGTAACAAATGCTTTCACCTGAATACGCAAAAATCGTTGATGAAATGTTTAACATTTGGCTCGTTGCCATGTTCTGTTTGCTTGGTGGTGGTTCTATCTTCTGCCTGCTCAAAGCATTTTGGATTATGGCATTTGACCTTAACAAGACTAGCCGTAGCCGTAGGAGGATTTTCTAATGAAGTCTAATATCACTATTGAACAGGTTGAAAAGATTCTTTCCCAGTACGGAATTGAAAAGAAGAAGTTGGATTCCGTTTGTACAGAATATCGTTTGAAGAATTACAATGTTCAATCTCCGGTTGTCCAGTATTTCCATCTCTCAAATGGTGAAACGGCATTTGCTTTCAAGGGAATTCTTCACAAGTATCCCTGTAGCCAATTCCTAGCCAAATTGGTAAAGAACAATCAGTGCGAAAAGTTCTATTGGGGTATGGCTGAAGGAACTAATGCCATTGGATTGAAGAATGACACAATTTTCGCAAACGAAACTAATCTCAATGCTGCTATGTTGGTATTGATTGGTGAACTTGAAAAGAACAACCTCAGACGATAAGGAGAAAAAATATGGAAATTTCAGGACTCGCAACATTGGGTTTGATTTGGGCAATTTTTATTATTGTTGTTGGTGTTTGTATGGCAACAGATAATGAAACATTGAAGGTCAAAATCAGTGGTGTTGTAATGATGATTTTGGGTTTTGTTTATATGTTTGTTTTCTATGCCGACCCGGATTTTCACCTTTATCTTCTTGACAAGGACATAAAGTCTGTAAAGAATGATATTATTCTAAACGAAGCAAATTGTGTGGAGAAGGCATTTGATGACGAATCAAAGCGAATTTGTAATCTAATTTCTATGGATTTGAAGGACGATTTAAGGCGTTTGGAACGAACCCGAGACAATTATCTCGTTAAGAAGTATAAGAAGTAAATTATGAAATGGACTAAACGATTAGAAAAGAAGATTGTCAAACTGTGTAATAGTTTGGGAATTGACACAAACATTGACTGGAATGTTGGGCATTGTGATTTCATTTATTACAATGAACATCAATACAGACCTTTGGGTGCTGTCCGTTGGTATGGCTATATGATGGATTGTAATCCGAGATTGGGAAACAAAATCTATGTAGCCACTTGCTGGACTAAAATCGTTTTTACCGACTATGTTTCTATGGCGCCGAAGAAAATTGACATTTGGCATGTGGACTATGATGATAAAAAAGAACATACTCATTTTCGTAGTGATATGAGCGAACATAAGACTATAACAATTCCTGTTGAATATACTGAAGCACAGTTGTTGGCATTTGTTGAAGAAAATTTAACAAGAGTTTTAAAAGCCGCTCGTTTGGATAAAATGTATACCGCATTAGATGATATTCAAAAGGATTTTAATGACTAACGATGTATTTAATAATTATGCTGAACTATTTAGTGAATTAGGATTTACAAGTGAACGGTACTACAGTTCGGATTTTATTCTAATTTATTTTGAAGAATCTAGGGTTGGTGAATTTGATACAAAAGCATTAAAATTTGAAATATGTACAGAAGCATGTGTTCATTTTACCTATTGTGTGGGAAGTGAACAAACTCATATAAACATCTCATTTACAAACAATGGAGTATGTGATTATGAAAGTGGAATGAATATCTTACGGAAATTAAAATGTGAAATTTTAAAAGGAAAAGAACTAATAGAAAAACTTAAAATGGTAAAGGATTTCGCATGATACTAATTTATATGTTATTCGCTGCTATCTTTCTCGCTATTGCTTATGTGGTAGTAAAGAAAGACAACTATGTTGAACCAAAGAAAGAACCAAAGGTTCCGAAGCCAACACCTGTGGCTAAAAAGCCACTACCAAAGAAATCACCATCTCCAAAGCCACCTTCTCGTAGACCTGCTCCACCATCACCAAGCAGATTAGCTGATGGTTATCATGACTGGACAAAATGGTGTTATGAAAATCTGTTGGATTTGAAACAACTGACTTGTGTTTCCAGTTATGGTAGAAATATGACGAATGGTTATTCTATGTTAAATGGAACTGTAAAATTTGAATATGAACCAGATGCTACTGATCGTAAGTATTACTGCTATTATAATACAGAAAAGCACATTTGTGTTGGATTTGACAATTTGAAAGATTTTTCTATATTTTTCAATGAACATCTTACAGAACTAAAAGAACAGTTATTGTTACACGATATTAACAAGGATTTTGACTAATGAAAGTAGCCGATATTAAGAAACAGTTTGAACAAGAAGGGTTTGAATGTTTTTACCAAGGACAGACAAAGAAAAATTTAAACATTTTTCTTCCAACACAAGATGGTCGCATTAGTATCGGTGAATATCGTGGCGAGGTAAAGAAATTTAAGATTTGTAACATTTCCCAATTATACATTAGAGAAACACACGCATTTCTAATGAACGATAAGAATTTATATTTTAATATATGTTTCACTAATGAAGTTATGTTTGGTGAAATTGAACCAGCATTGGAATTAGCAAAGAAAATCGCATTGGAATATAAGAAGTTACAAGAACGAATTGAATTAATAAAAATTGCTATGGATAGTCTATGACAGAACAAGAATTTACATCTCTAATAGAAACATACGGCTTTGAAATTGATGATCAGGAAAATTATATTTTCGTGAGAATTCCAAACAGATATAACAAGCCAATGCAGTACATTGAATACTATAAAAATGAACGCTGGGGTGTTATCCCAGGCACCGTATTGGTATATCCTATTAGTCCTGTAATGAGTATTGATGGTTATGTTTTGGATTATGAAATAGCTGGTTATGGTGGTGAAAAGAAGTTTTCAAAGCCACATAAACTCAAAAGGTTCTTGGATGAACAAATGGAACTATTAAAAGAATTGAAAACAAAGATTTTGGAAACTGAACTCAGTTGGGATTTCTGTAATGATGAAGATTAAGAATGAAATATGGCATAGACTGATTGACGAATTTGGTTTAAAAATTCGTCCTTTTGATGAAGGATATCAAATCTATTCTGCGAGATATGAATATCTCCCGGGTGATAGTGTAGAAATGCTTCGCATTTGTGAAAATGGATGTTTTTCTAGTTTTTATGTAGCAACTAAATTAACTGATTATTCGGATATAGATTGTGGTTTGATTTTTTCAACATATTACTTGGTAAATGTAAGGGGTTACAAACAAGCACGAAATCATATTGGAAAGATAATAAACCAAATACAGAAATGTAAAGAAAAATTGGAATTGAAAAGAATAAAGAAGGATTTTAAATGAAAACAGCACACGCAGCACAGATTGTAAATAGCACGAAATTATTTAAGAAAGATGCAGGGTCTTTTTTTGGGATTTATTTTGATGTTAAGGGTTCTATTGTAGAATTACCTGGTTTTTCTTATTCTTATTATGTTGTTGTTAATGAAGAAGAAGTTAGTGGCAAATGGTCTGTTTGTTACCCTGGTTCACAAACGGACAAATATAGTGATGGCGGAACTGTATTCAGTTTTAAATTAGAAAAATTAAAAGAATCTGTTTTAAGAAAACATTTGGCTAACTTTGCGGCTCAAAAGAATATAATAACAACTAAAGAAAAAGAATTGTTGAATAGTATTGAATTAGAATTGGCTAACAAGGATTTTGAATGACAATAGCAGAAATTAGAACAACAGTACTAAAATCCAAATTGTTTAATTGTACAATGATTAACCAGGATTTTCCAATGTGGGAATTAGAAATGGAAGACGCAGATTTTCCAATTAAACATTCAGTTTATCTTTATGTAAACAATGAAAAAACGCATTTGGTTGGTGGTTATATAAGTGTTGATTTAGCAGCAGATAAAAATATAACAGAAGAACAGTTGTTTAATTTACCCATTGTGGATTTAAATAAATTTCATTTAATTAATTGTATAAATGTGCTTGCAAAATCACAATACGAAATGATTAAAAAAGAAAAAGATTATAATGTAAATCAAAATTTACAGAAAATCCAAGAAGATTTTAAATAGTGTAAACATTATTTTACGATAAAAACCCAAATTGATATTGACAGTTTGGGTGTTTTTTGCTATATTATAGTTATCAAACAAAGAGAGGTAAACAATGGAATTTGGACTTGAAATTTGGAAGAATAAAGAAACATACGATTACTACCGCGCTTACAATGGTGTTGGTAATGAACCCGAAGAACCGATTTATGCAAACACATTCAAGGGCGAATGGTTCGCAAAGAAGATGGATGGCAGAGAACGAGTTGAAACTGATACAAATGGTGTTTGTTTGGCAGCATCCCAGGCTTATGGAGATTACAAGACAGAAACCAATCGTGAAGAAAAGAAAGAAATCAAACGATTTGCTGATGAAATGTATGGTGTTTATTTCACTCACGATGAATGGTATAAGATACCGCGTGATGCGTTTATCGTAATCTACAAAATCAAAGACTAACAAAGGAGATAACACAATGAAAGAAGCAATTAACACAACTCTTGAAATGTTTATTTGTATGATTATTGGTGCAGCACTCGGTGCTTGTATCGTGTATTCCAATATGAGAGATAAGAAGGAAGAAATCCCCAATAGTTCAAATGTACCAGACGAATTTCTTGTTACAGAAAACGATGTGGATTCCAGTGAATTTTACGCAACTGTTTACACATGTGAAGATGTTGAGAAGTTCAAGATAAACTATTCTCAGGCGGAATACCAAAAGACAAAGCACAAGGTTTATGTTAAAGAAGCAAACACATACAAAGATTTTGTATTCAATAGCAACGAATACAAGGTAGTATTGCCAACGGGACAGATTTTTGGTTGCGATATGAATGTTCTTACAGAAAAAGACATTGAGAAAATCCGATATGAAGGAAAGAAAGAAGCCGAAGAATTGATTGAAAGAATGGAATCCAATGAAAAGAAGGAAAAAGAAATTCTAGCAACTGCTGAAGAAAAAGTAAAGGCAGGTGTTCAACTCAATACTGAAGAGCGAGATGCGTATGTGCGAAAGATACATTTGGAGGAATTTCGCAAGATAATGGATAAACGATAATGTTTACTCAAAATATACAAAATCATTTAATTCATACCTTATTAAAAATTGGGTTTGTTCATGATGAAGATTCAACCTATGGCAGTTTAATCTGTAAATCACCATACATTGAAGTTTGTATTGATAATGATGGTGGTCATGTTTATGACGAAAATGGGAATCCATTTGATTATTACTATCCTGAAGATACACTTTATTTAACCAACGATGGTAATTATGACGAAGAATTTTTCATAGAAATGGTTAAAAAATCAAAAGAACTTTTGCTACAGCATGAAATACATAAGGATTTTGAATGAATATAAAAGATATAAAACAATACATTAGACGCGGTAGTGTAAATTATATAAGTGGGTTTATATCGTGGCAGACAATTATAAAGACTAGAGAAGAAATAATGGGCGACAGTCATGTTGTAGAAACCCAAAAACAAGAAGTAGCCCAGGAATGGTATAGATTAAATGAGTTGGGTAAAAAATCTATAAAAATGCAAAAAGAAGAACAGAAGATACAAGAGGATTTTGAATGAGTAGATTAGAAAAATTGTGTAAGTTAAATATGAAATTGAAACTGATGAATCGTATTGTTAAACAAATTAACAACGATTTACATTATATATTTGACGCTGACATTTGTGAACTTACTAAATGGGAAAAATCTTATTTAGACGAAATTCATGTTTCTTATAAAGAAGGTAATGCCGTTGTAATCCATTGGGATGAATCACAAGATTTAAAATTAAAAGAAGAATTTGAAACATTGAAAGCACAGAAGGATTTTACCTAATGAGATTATTTCAAATAATCAAATACAGTTTCAAATATAGAAAACGAATTAAAACTCATATCAAACGAGTACAACATTTCTATTTTGAAATGCTACATTATGGTAGAATTTCTCCTGAACATATTGACATTGACAGAATAATGAACCACGATAAAGACAAATTAAAACTGAAAAATTTGGTTCGTCAAGCATTGAGATATATTCCAGGTCCACTTACCGAACAAGATAAATTGAACATTCACAATGTAGTTATGGAGCATATCAAAACCAATAAACACCACTGTGAATACTGGGGTGAAGGAGATTATGCCTCTAATGGAATTGATTGTACAAAAATGGAAGAAACCTATTTGTACGAAATGTGTGCTGATTGGGCAGCAACATCCGAAGAAATGGGAACTGACCTAATGGGTTGGTATGATAAAGTGGTGAACACGAAATTTATGTTTACCGATGAACAAATCCAAATCATTAAACCAATGTGTGAATTTCTTAATTTTAGATTAGACAAACTTTACATTGGTAAAAAAGATATGAAATCTGTTAAACTTTCTACTTTGGGAGTAAGAAAATGCTTAAAATGATAGACCAAAAATTCATTGACAAAATGAATGAACTATGTGTTAAATATAATTTTATAAAAGATTATGATAATAATAAACGCACAGATTATCATTTGTGGATGTATGGTGGAAAAACTACATACGATTTACCCGGGGTTCTTCAGGGGTATTCTTATAGAATTTCACCAATGGTGAGCATATCATTTCAATACTGGGAAAACAAATACTTTATCTGTTATGATGAACTTGTTCCAACCAAATCAAAAACTGGGTGTATCTTATATCCAAATAAAGAACGAAAGAATGTTTTGAAAGTGGAAAAGTTTGACTGGGTAAAGTTTGAAAATTGGTTAATTAACCAAAATAATATAATTCCACAATCTATAAAAGAAGCAAAAAATAGGATTGTTCAAAATAAACTCAACAAAGCAGAAAAGGATTTTAAATAATGACTATTGAAGAATTAAAAGAAATTTTATTGCCAATGGGTTTTGAATGTGTATTACATGGATGGGTCGGTGACCCTGAACCAACCTGTTATCTTTTCAAAATGCCAAATTCACCAATTTTGTCAAACTTTATAATTTACGAGTTTGTTGGTAGAAATAGAATAATTGCTTATGACACATACGGATGTGGTGGTAATACATTTATTACAGATATAAATGAACCGCTTAACTATGATTTAAATGTTGTTGCGGAATCGTATATTAAAAGTTACAAAGAACATGAAGCAGAAAAGAATCTAAAACTTTTAGCATCGGATTTTATCTAATGTAAACTATTTTTTACAATAATACCCAAAATATAGGTTGACAGTGCCTATATTTTTTTCTATATTATGTAATGTAAAAGAAAAGAGGTTAATATGGCTAATAAAAATCGTATCAAAGAATTGGAAGAAATCATTAAGAAGAACCAGGAACTTTACTACAACGGAAACGAGGTAATTTCCGATGGTGAGTTTGATGCCCTGGTGGACGAACTCCAATCCCTTGACCCTGAAAATCCCCTTTTGACTACTCTTATTGGCGCCGACCATACAGAGGGTTTTGCTACTGTTGAACACAGAATTTTGATGGGTTCTCAGTCCAAAGCAAATAAAGAAAATGAAATGAATGGTTGGATTTCCACCATTAACCCCAAGAAGGTTCTCGGCGGATTTAAGATGGATGGTTCTTCGCTGGAAATTTGGTATGACGATGGCATTTACACGAAAGCAGTGACCCGTGGTGATGGTAAGACTGGTGATGATGTTACAGAAAATGTACGCAAAATGAACCATGTCCCGAAGAAGCTCAAAGAAAAGTATACTGGCGTAGTTCGTGGCGAAGTTCTTCTTTCTCGTAAGAATTTTGAAAAGTATTTCAAGGGAAAATACAAGAATTGCCGTAATACCGCTACAGGCGTAATGAAGCGAATTGACGGTAGTGATTGCGACAAGTTGGATGTTGTGGTTTATGATGCCCAATATCTTGACAACAACAAAGAATTTGGCACTCAGGAAAAACTCGTTTCTTTCCTTGAAAAGAACGGATTTAAGGTTGCGGAATATAAATTCTTTGATAATCTCACGGGCAAGCAGGCTATGGATTATCTTAAAGAAATTTTTGATAAGTTTGATGATTTGGAATATGACATTGACGGAATCGTTTGGAAGCAGAACGAAATTGATATGAACGATATGCGTACCAATGCCCGCCCAAAGACTAACATCGCATTGAAGCCCGCTAAGGTTTACAAACAAACGAAACTCGTAAACATTGAATGGCAAATGAGAAATGGCACACTCACTCCTGTGGGTATTCTTGAACCTGTTGATTTGCAGGGTGCCACGATTTCCCGAGCATCTCTCTGTAATGTTTCTTGTTTGGAAGAAATGGGTTTGGAAATCGGACATACTGTGACTATCTGTCGCTGTGGTATGATTATTCCGAAAATTGTGAAGGATAACACTACCGGCAAATATGCTAGTGGTTATGAATTTTAATAAAGGAGAATTAAAATGATTCTTGATTTACAATGGGCATATTTTGACATAAATTCTCAGCAGAATTTCAAGTCGGATAAACTTGATGTATCAGATGAAGAAGCAAAAACAATTTTGAAAGAAGCAATCCGTTTTTGGGATAGAGAAGATTCTTTCCCATCTGCAGGTTGGGAGTTTCCTAATCTCATAAAGAGCCATGTTAATACATTTGGATTTGACTCAACAATCCCCGCAGATTACCAACAACATAGTAATAATTATTTGAATGAACTTGGTTTTCCTACATTGTATGATATAAAGATTGGATATACTTCTGTTGCTGAAGAAGCGGAAGAAGAAAAAGAAAAGATATCAGATAAATACTGGGAAAACGAAGACGCAGATGAATTTGAAGAACCACAGCTTATTGACGAAGAAGTTCTTGATAAATATGTTGATGAACTGTTGGAACAAACTCGTATCTAACAATAAGGAGTGAACTATGAATTTGAGAACTTGGCTTGATAATGTTTGGAATAGATTTGTAATCATTAACAATGGTACAGTTGACCCAAGCGAAAAAACAAGTTGGTATGGTACAAATTACGATTCCGATTATTGTGCCGTATTGGAAGAAATGTATAACAAGGGTTGTACACCTGATGCTGCTGCGGAAGCATTAATTTATATTGAGTTCTAATGACCCTAAAAGCATTTCAAAATTTGATTGCCAGATACCCTGAACTAGAGTTGGAAAATGAAAGTGGGTGGTATAATGTATATCACACCAGTAAGATTATGGATAAAACTCTATGTTGGTATTCTACCGGTAAAGAGATGGCTCATTTGATTACTTCATTTACACTAATTTATAGTTCATATTATAAACGATTTGAATTAGCCCCATATAAAACTGTAGATGTTTGTGATATTAATAAAGCCAAAAAGTTTCTTGAACATTCATTAAATGATTTGAACAAACTAATTCTTCTAAAGAAAGAATTTAACAATAATCTTAACGAACTTTCAATTAAAGAGGATTTTGAATGATTAGAGCAGTATACGCAGGTTCATTTGACCCAATCCACGCAGGCCACATAGACATTATAAGGAGAGCAGTTCGCTCATTTGGTGGTATTACACTATTGTTAGCAGATAACCCCAGCAAGACATATTTACTGTCAAAGACTGACAGAATAAATTGGGTACGCGATGTGTTGAACTATGCTGGCGTAAATGGTGTAGTGACTGATAATCTTTCTAATGACGAATTTCTTGCCGACTACTGCACAAAGCATGGTATTACCCATATCGTTAAGGGACTTCGTAATGGTATAGACCTGGAAAGCGAAATGACCCAGGAATGGTACACAAAGAAGATGAATGAAAATGTTGAAACGATTTATTTTTCAACAAATGAAAAGTACAAGTATCTTTCTTCTTCCAGTATCAAGGCTCTTACGAAAATGAATAGGCAGGATTTTGTTCACTATATGAAGAAAATCGCATTTATTGATGGTATGAGCGAAGAACGAATGGATGATTATTTGTGGAAAATCCATGATGTATATGGAGAATTTTAATGAACGATTTATGGTATGAATCATATACTGCTGAACAAATCCACGAACTAACAACACCCTATGCGGAAGAAATAGAAAAACGCACTGGGTGTTCAGTTCAATGGAAAGATGAATCCAACTGGAAAAGTTATTATTCAGGTTATAATGTTTTTTATATGGATAACCTAATTGGTTCAGTTCATTTAAATTATTTTGGTGAACCAGGTGCAGTTGTGATGAGTCTTGATACAAAGGTTTCGTTTACAATGAAATCTACATTTACAAAGACTGCCATGCGACATGATATTAAAGTATCAACTGGTGTGCGCCGCGATGTAACAGACATTGACAAATATATTGATTGGTTGAAGTTAATTTGTACCCAATACAAAACGGCAATAGCAAAGAAAGCAAGATTTGAAGCAGATACGGATTTTGAATGAATATTGAACGAGTTAAAAATATGTGGGATTCTCTAACGAGAATGGATGAAATCATGAAGGAAAATGGTTTCAATAAGGAGCAGATTTTCCACAGTAGTGAAACATACTTTTCAAACGATACTCTTAAAATTCGTGCCCAGATCTTAACTGAAGATTTAAATTTTTATCATTTGTATGGAACAGAGATAATCTTTTCATACAAATTCAATGAATTTTTAAGTGAAGATTTGGCATTGGATGAAAAGAAATTTATAGAAATTGTTAAGTCAGTTAAAGAAAAGTTCTTGTTAGAAAGTGTTAGCGAGGATTTTAAATGACAAGAAATGAATTACAGACATTGAAAGAATATGCTAAAGAATTAGGATTGTATGTAAATGATAAATCTTGGAGCTTTAAAGAAATGTTCTCTGTAAAGTTTTCCAGTGAACATACTTGGTGTTCTTTGTTGGATGCTACATATTCCGATTTAAATATAATTGGAATGCCGAAGCATTTTACATACAGATACTACACACAAACTGGTTTATCGTATGTAAAGAAAACATACGATATCAGAGAAATTTCTTTAGATTTTGTAAAGAAGAAATTACGATGGTATTCTACTGCACCAAAGAGATACATTTCATATTTAAAAGAGAAAGAACTTCAAAAGGATTTTGAATAATGGAAAAATTACTAGAGATTTACAAAGACGCATTTGAAGCCACATTTGGACTAATCAAAACTGATGGGTTCAAATTTGTTTGTTCAATTCTTGCGTTGATTTTTATAGGTATAACAAGTTTGTTAGTTAGTGATTGGCTATCGCAAGGTTGCGGATGGTATTTTTTGCTAATTCTGTTGTGCGAAACATTGGTATTGCTCCCAGTTTATGTTAAATTGTTTAGGTGTATTGACGAATACTAATGTAAAATTTTCTTTACTAGGTTGACAAATATAAATAGTTTTACTATATTTGTAACCGCTATGAAAAAGATAATAATTATATTAACAATGCTCATTTCACTCAGTTATGGTTCTCATGACTTCACCAATTTGTATATGATTACGAAAGGTGCAGAAATAGTCCAAACTGTAAACAAGAAAATCACAACCCAGGACGCATTTAAGATTAGCGAAATTGCGTACCAGGAATCCAACAAATACGATTTGGATTTCCATTTTACATTAGGCATTATGACAACAGAAAGCCGATTTAATGTAAACGCAAAATCTTATTGTGGTGCTATTGGTCTGATGCAACTAATGCCAAAGACCGCTGAATATATCGCAAACAAATACGATATTGAATACAAAAACCTGTACAACATTGAATCAAATATCAAGATTGGTACTGCGTATTTGTATCATTTGAAAAAGAAATTTGGCAGTTATGAATTAGCGGCAGCTGGCTATAATGGTGGAAATGTTGGAGCAAGAAAATACAAAAATTATTTGCTCGGCAAAATTAAGGGAACAGAAGTTCACAAACAAACATTCAATTATGTTCCGAAAGTAATGGGTTATGTATATGACTACCGAAAACTCACAAAAATCTAAAAAATATGTTGTTACAAAAATGGTGAGGAAAAAATCTTCTGATGTGTATTCACCAATGATAGAAAAACAACTGTGCCGTTGCGATACATTAACAGAATGTGCTGAGTTTATTGTGAACAATAACGAATACTGGTATAACTGTAGGTATGGCAAAACATTGTTAAATATGAAATTGGCAAATTGTATTATAAAGTTCAAAGCATTGAAATCCGATTTTTCGTAAATAAAATTTTACATACATTTCAACAAAAACCATTGACAAGGTCGGTGGTTTTTTCTATATTAAACTTGAACAAATAACCAAGGAGTTAATATGGCAAGACAGTACACCCACGAAGATAAGATGGATTTTCTTTACAAGTTCGCAAAGAATTATGAATCCTATGTACCAGATAGCAAAGACATTATGAGGGCGGAAACATGTACAACTCGCCCAAATCCGGTTAAGGCAGCACAGGCTCAGTTGAAGCGAATTGAAGATGTGGACAAGTTCTATCGTAGATTGAAGGCATTTCTCCAACATGGAATTAAGATTAATTCTTTTGAGGGTTCAATGTGGGAAGAACTGCAGAGCCCGGAATTGCGTAAATGGCTAGACGAAGCGATTGATGTCTATGCCGAAGATAAACCCAGGTCAATCAAGGACAAAGAAATTACACGATTGGCAGAAGCACTAACAATGTAAACTATGCACGATTATATTAGCAAATTAAAAAAGAAATTAGAAAGGGAACTCGGTTTCCCTTCTATTGTTATAAATCAGTATCTTACGAAAGATGGGCAACTAACAAAGATGCCCATTGATTTTCAACACATGCCAGAGAAGTTCAGTCAATTTAAGTTTATTAACCCAAAAACATTTATGATTGATATTCAATTTACGGCACCTGGTTATAGTAACGATTTGACAGAATGGAACGCATCACCCATTAAATTACAATATGTTACTTACAACAATGAAAATTTAACCAGTATGTGGACTTTTTCTAGGGTAAAAAGTTTAATTGAAGGTAAAGTTGTTCAAACTGGTTGGAAACAAACAAATCATTTTGAACGAGATGATTTTATTGTAAAACATTTAGAAACTTCTTTTGGTGGATTGATTAATACATTATCTTATGTGTTAAATGAAATGTACAGAAATTTCACTGGTATGATTGAAATTATCAATGATACAACTGTCAAAGAATTTAACGATACTATTGATGACATTGAAAGCAAAATAAATTCTTTACAGATAGAAAGGGATAATGTGAGAAAGAAGTTGGAAAGTTATATCAAAACACAGGTTGAATTACAGAAGGATTTCTAATGATTTCCGCACAAGAACATAAGAACATAATTATTGAGATACACAGAAAAACTGGGTGTTATCCGTATGGATATAAACCGGGACTTCCTATTAATGACATATCGGAAATTTTGTATAATTTTAGTAGGAATGTTTATCTTAAAATCGGTTGTTGGATTGGTTACTCTGATACAACTGGGATTAGAGATTATACTGGTATTGTATTTGCTCTAATGGTAAACTACAGGCATTTCCGTACATACACGTCTCTGGGCCAGTTCTTGGCAGATTGTGAAAATATACCACTATGGGAAAAACAAGCAGCAGAAGCGAAGTCCTTGGCAGAAATCAAGAGAGATTTTATGTGATTTGTAACAAAAATTTTACACAGTTAATCAAAATATCCATTGACAATCGTCGGTGGATTTTCTATATTTAATAAAAACAAAAGAGGTACTAATGAATACTATTGAAATTCTCGCAAAATCCCACAAATGGAATCTCCCCACTGTATGCCCGGTTTGTGGTGGCGAACTTTCTATTTCCGACAATCATTGTCAGTTGAAATGTACGAATGAATTTTGTAAATCCAAATATGCGGGTCGCATTAATAAATGGACTGGCGTTATGGACATCAAGGAATTTGGCGGTACCACGATTGACCGACTGATTGACGAAAACATTATTAGCACCATTTCCTCGCTCTATACTATGGATTTGGAAAAGATTGCTTCTCTTACTGGTTTTGGTGTCCGTTCTGCTCAAAAGATGAAGAAAGAATTGGATGCTCATAAGACCATGACCCTCGCCAAATTTATTGCTGGCTACAACATTGAGAGCATTGGAGAAAAGGTAATTGATAACATTATCAAATTCTATGGTTGGAAGAAGTTTGAAGATTTCTTTGGTTCTAATTCTTCTCAACGATTTGTATGTGATGGTGTTGCCTCTATCACTTCCAAGAAACTCCACGATGGTTTGAAAATGTGGAAGTCCGATATGGAAAAGACCCTCAAGTTTGTAACGATTAAAGAAGCAGTAAAGAAAACTCCTGTTAGTGGCTCACTCAATGGTAAATCTTTCTGTTTTACCGGTGCTGCTAGCATGCCTCGTAAGGAGCTGTGGGCATTGGTAGAAAAGAATGGTGGTATCGTTCACGAATCCATCAAGAAAGATACTGATTATCTTGTTCTTGCCGATGTAAATTCTAACTCGGGTAAAGCAAAGAAAGCCCGCGAACAGGGTACAACTCTGTTGAGCGAAGAAGATTTTGTAAAAATGTGTACAAAGTAAAAAGGAGAAAAACTATGTTTGGATTTATTTGTGGTGTAATCGTTTGTGTTGGTGCGTATTTTATGTACAAGATGGCAACTGTTGGTAGTGAAGAACCGACTATTTCTAGGGAAGAATCTAAATCAAAGTATGATGAATGGATGAACCATCGTGAACAGTTGGTTAAGAAACACGGTCCCATTACAGACAGAGTAAAGACAGACCCAGTATACGCAGCTGAACAGTTCCATTATTTGATTGATGGAATGACTACAGGTGCCGTACAGGACCGAGTTTGTTTTCTGTTGAATGTAGTGGAAAAGATGGAAGTAATGAACCCGGATTTGATTGACTATATGAAGAGTGCAGTTTCAAGCACAGAAGTCAATGATTACGAATGTATTAAACAGAATTTGTATGATATTTGGCATGGGAAGCAGTAATGATTAGAACTGATTTGATTGACATAGCATTTGATGGTGTTATAAACAAAAATGCTTTATGGGTAAGAGGTTTCTATACTGAACATTGGTACAACCATAGTGTCAATACATCGGAACTGATTGACCCACCTGATTTCATTAAGAAATGGATGAAACATACTTTACAGAATACAGAGATATTTGAGCCTGAAAGTGTATTCTCTTTAACCATTTCTCACAAAGATAGTGAAAATTACTTTCTTTGTACTGTTGATTTTTACAAAAAGCCTTTAAAGCCTGAAAACATTATAGATTTTGTTTTTGATGAATACGATGACGAAATGACATTTTTAGATAGTTATTGTAATCAGGTCAAGCGAACTTACAAATACGAAATTCGTGATGAAAAGTCGGCACAAAAGTTAAATAAAGCATTGAAGAAACATGTTCAGTGGTTTAATGACGATTGCCAAAACATTTATCATACAGTATGCCAAATGGATTTGAAAACTTTAGCCAATACGATTAAAGAACTGAATCTTAAAATTAAAGAGGCAGAAGATAATTTTGATAGTTATATTGCAAAAACTAAAAAAGCAGTAACAATGTTGTGCGAAACATATAAGGATATTAAGTAATGTTTAAATTTCCAAAACCAGATTTAGTTTATTTGGATTTAAATGAACCATTAGTAGAAGATTCTATTACAAGTGAAAAGTATATAGTTAATTATTATGGTCAAAGCCAGTTTAATGCTAATGATTTCTTTAAGGACGCATTTAATAAATTTGATTTGAAAAATGTAGTAATTACAGTTCACGCAAGAACGAGTAGTTATTTCAGTATGGAAGTTACTTACAGTATCAACTGGGGAGACATAACCAGGGATAATGACATTAGATTAAATATGGATTTGTCGCATGACGAGATACAATGTTATTCTATGGAATACGAAGATTTCTCAATAGATGATATGGACATCGCAAAACAGATTGTAAAACACTCTGCCACAAAAAACCCTGAACCATTTGGATTGAGTGATTGTGATGAAGGTTCATACAAAGTAAAAAATCTTGTCATTCTAATTAAAAAACTAGACGATGTAGAACCATTAGTAAAAGAATTAAAAGAAATAATAGAATCTACGAAGCACGATATTGAAACAAATATCAAAGTTCACGAAATGTTAATCAATGATACATTTCAAGAACAGTACAAACAATTAATGGAACAACAAAAACAACTCACAAAAGCAAAACGAGATTTAATAGAAAAGACTTCTAAAACTGTTCTTAATCTTGTTTCTATGACGGAGGATTTCTAATGTACAACGAAGAAACTTTAGAATTGCTTAAAAAATTGTCTGCTGATATTAAAGCAAGAACTAAAATCAAACAAATTCACCCGTGCGATAATACTATTATTGTAAAAATTGGTGATATAGATACACCTGTATTTTCCAAAATGAAGGAGTACATTCAGGACGATAAACCTGTAATGACTATCAAATTTTGGGAAAAAGATGGTAAACTCCATTTTGCTAAAGATATTCAGCATTATGTTTTGAAGAACGAAGTTGCAGTAGATAAATTTGAATTTCTGTTAGACAAGAATGTTCGTGGTATTGATGAATCAGGTCATTACTACGATTCGTCCAGTTATTTGATTACTGGTAAATGGTTCAATAAAAATGCTTTCCGACATAAGGAAGATTATGATATTATTGACAGTATCAACAAAATAATTGAACGAATAGAAAACTCATTCAAAATGTATTATTCCATTTTGACCGATGTATCTTTCATTGAATTTAAAAACCAGCAACGAGAATTTATGCGTAAAGCAAATGAATTGCGTAACCAGTTAAATGAAGTTATGATGGCTCAAAGAAGTTTGGAAGAAAAACAGAAAAACGCACTAAAGATTAAAATTGATATGCTAAAGGATTTTTAATGGGAACTGCTAGTAAAATTGTATCATTCGTAAATCAAGTACTAAATCCATACGGTGTAGGATTTAAAGAATCACTATTTAATACAATGTATAACAACAATGAATCAAATGTGTTCATTAGTTTTAAAGACATTAAAAATCGTGTTCCTATTAGATTCTTCAACATTGACGATGATTCAAAAGTGTTTAGTTTTTATATTTCTTTGAGAAATCATAGAGAAAAGAACTTCTTAATCACAGCTTATGATTTTTTGCCACAGTTGAACATTAACGCAATTAAATCTTATGTTACTAAAATGAAAACAGAAAGTGGACCTTCGTCAACTGGGTTTTATAGTCAAAAACTCTTTATGGATAATGTTAAAGTAGAAGTAGATAATGCTGAATCAGTTGTTAATAATATGGTTAATCATATTGGCGAACAAATTGAAGCTTACAAGAAACGAATTGCTGATATTGAAGATTTCCTAGAAAAGAACGATTTACAGAAATTCGCAGATGAAATCAAAATGCGAGAAGAAGAAATCTTGGAAAAAACCACAGCATTGAGAGATTACAAAGAAAAGTATTATAAGAAATTGAAATTGCTAATTGAAGCCCAAAAGGATTTTTAATGATACACAAACATAAAGAAATTATAAATTGGTTACGAAAATATAAGTACAAAGTCAAAATTGAAACAAACGATTATGATAGTGATTTTTGGGCAACCAAGTATGATGAAACTGCGCTAACTTATGTTGATGGTGTATTTGAGATGTATTCGTTTGTAAACAATGAAATTGAAGATTACGCATACAGAATTAAAACAAGTGGATTTGCTAATCTTCCCGAGATTTATACAACGATAAAAGTTAAATTGAATGATTTTGAAAATTATCATTTAATTCATGAAAAATTTGGAACAGAACTTCAAGATAAACTAAATGGAATAAAAGAGGATTTCAAATGAAAATAATAGACCATATTAAAAATCCACAATACAATTACAAACAAAATGTGTTATCTAGTGAAAAACTAGAAAAAGAAATGTTAGAATTTCTTGACCAGTACCGATTAGAAGGTGAAGAATTAACTGCTGAACTTTGGTATGATGGTCATGTTCAGTGTGGTGTACAAACTATTTCTTCAAAGAGATATGAATTTTATTTTAAAGATATTCAAACTTTTACAAAGAAATATGGTGCTGAAATGCGTGGTGACATGACTGTGTATATCGGTCCACAACATGTCGGCATTTATCTGTCAGTACCATCATTGAACATTTTAAGTAACTATCACAATTACATAGACCAGTGGATTAGTGAAGTTCGTAAGGGCAATCCGAAACCAGTTTGGGGTTCCAGTAGTGGTTATTGGTTTGATTGTCAATCATTTAAGAAAGATGTTATGACATCACCGACTGCGATTAAGTGGTTCAACAAATATATGGATATGGCACAGGATATGATTAAAAAGGGCAACATTTGGGCTAACAGTAAAGAAATCCAAGATGAATATGAGTATTCGGCTAAAATTAAAAACCATATCTATGATTTGAATGAACAAATTGGTAAATTGAGTACTGAAAAATATGAACAAGAAAAATTATTTGAACAGTACAGACAGAGAATAATGGAAAATTTCAAAAAAGAACGAGAAATGATGAAGGATTTCTAAGTGTAAACATAATTTTACACAATTTTACATTATTTCTATTGACAACTAACACAATAATTTCTATATTATAATCAAACTTAAACAAGAGGTATATTATGGCAACTACAAAGGCAAAGCAGATTAAGAAGAATGACATTAAGAAGCAGAAGCAGGCAAAGAAGGTAGAAACTACCACCACGAAGAAGCCCACGAAGCTCAAGGTTCATGATGGTGCGGATTTTTATGCTCACAAGCATATCATCAACTATCTTACAGAAACTGACCTCTACAAGTTCACCCAGCAGCAATTCTATGTGCACCGTCGCCCAAACGATAGAGCAAAGTGGGAATTTAAGTGCCGCACAAAGGGTGTAAATCTCGCTCCACTCTGTAAGCGAATTAACGAGGAATTGGATTGGCTTTGTTCGTTGAAGTTCCAGTCTTGGGAATTGGATTGGTTTAAGAAGCAGGATTATTTCTCTCATGACTATGTGGAATTTCTTGAAGATTTCCAGTTGAAGCGCCGACACATCAAGTGCTACACTGACAAGAAGAATACCACTCTCTTTGTTGAGGCAGAAGGTTCTCAAAAGAATGTTTCTCCATTTGAAATTTATGTTCTCCATATCGTTCAGGCTCTTTGGATGGCCGATGAAGAACTTGATTGGGAAAAAGCAAAAGCAAATCTTGACAACGAAATTATGAAGGTCAATGCTGCTACTCGCGCTGGCATTATTTTCACGATTTCCGATTTCTCTGTCCGTCGCACTATTTCTAGTGAATGGGAAGATTATATGGTCGGTCGTATGTTGGCAATGTGTCCTGCTTTCGTGGGAACATCTAATGTGTATCTCGCCATTAAGCATAACTGCAAGGCGATTGGCACCTTCGCACACGAACTAGATGCTACCTACCAGGGATTGGATAGTGTTCCTATTGCTAATGCTCAAAAGCAGAAGCTCACCGACTGGGCAGACGAATACGATGGTAAGCTCGGAATTGCTCTCTCCGACAACTATGGTTTCAAGAGTTTCTTGGAAGATTTTGGTCTCAAGTTCGCAAACCTCTTTGATGGCTGCCGTCACGATAGCGGTGACCCAATTCGCTGGGTTGAGATGTTGATTTCCCATTACAAGAAGATGCGCATTGACCCTCGTTCCAAGGTGGCAGTGTGGAGTGATAGGCTTGACATTTACAA
>JAEEGL013233492.1_pt1 | contig 19977 bp, 15 predicted proteins | sample 9134231 | NCBI WGS metagenome assembly JAEEGL01 (sample SAMN16246548, study PRJNA631951) | gut metagenome | biome: gut microbiome; feature: rumen; material: fiber-attached | host: Bos | place: Iran: Karaj | collected 2018-10
AAAACATGCTCGACTGGAAGAATGTCGAGAGCTTCAGCGACGTGGTGGAATACTATCGCGGCCTGCTCAAGATCCGCGATTCCTTCGCCGCGTTTATGGACTGCACCGCCATGACCGCCAACCATATCACCTCCGTGGAGGATCTGCCCAAGGGCGTGGCAGGCTTCTATATCCCCAACACCGAACAGGGCAAGTGGAGCAAGGTCTGCGCCGTCTTTAACGGCACCGACGAGGACAAAAATATCGCCGTCGAAGGCGAGTGGATCCGCATCGCTGACGAGAATGTCGCCGGTCTGAATAACCTCGGCACCTGCTCCGGCAGCGTCAATGTCAAGGCGCATTCCGCCGCGATCATGGTGGATAAGCAGAGCTACGAGAGCGCCGGCATTTCCGACTACGAGGGCGCAGTCGTTATGCACATCTACGACGATAAGACCAAGGAGCTGCTGGGTACGCAGGTCGTCACCGATTCGCTGGGCAGCGTCTTTGATGTGAACAAGCTCACCGAGCGCTACAACTACGACGTCAAGTCCGTCAAGGGCGAAAAAACCGGCAGATATGAAGAAAAGCCGCGTTATATCGACGTCTACGTCACACCCTATACCGGCAAGACCGCGAATGTGACCATCAGATTCGTGGACGACATCAACGGCGCGGAGTTGGCGGACGCCTACAGCATCCGCAACCGTCCCGGTCAAAAATACCGCACGCCCGACCTGCCCGAGATCGAGAACTATACGCTGGTGCTCGGCGACTTGCCCAAAAACGGCGCGGGCGAGCTGGGTGACCGCGATGTGACCGTCACATACAAATACACCCGTATCACCGACGACACCGACCGCAGCATTTGCAAGGTCAACGTCATCTATATGGATGACGGCGGACAGGTGATAGAGACCCAAACCCTCACCGGCAAGGAAGGGGAGGTCTATCATATCCAGCAGAATGAATATGAGGAGAAAACGCTGATCGAGGTGCCGCCGCAGATCACCGGCAGCTTCAAAAAGGGCGAGATCAACGTCATTCTCACCTACAACAATAAGCCCGATCCGCTCAAGCAGGCGATGGTATGGGTGTTTGTCGGCGTCGGCGTGATATTTGCGCTCTGCATCGCGTCTGCCATCCTGTCGCACAACAAGCGCAAAAAGAAGCTGCAGGCGGCGATGGATTTCACCGACGCGCTGGAGCCGGATAAACAATAAGGGCGCTTCTGTACAACAGAATTTTTTTGAGGTGCCCATCAGTCAACCGTTCCGCTTCTGCGGAATACCATATTCTATACATTATTAAAGGAGGAATATTTATGAGAACATCCAAGAAAATCGTTTCTTCTGTTCTTGCGGTCTGTATGCTTGCGTCCACAAGCGTCATCGCCGGTGCAGCCGCCACAGGCAGCGACGCCACCGGTGCAACAGCCAACCCCTATGTGGAGGCTGTTGAAGCGCTCGACGCGGAGTACACCTATACCGGCAACGACCTCGGCGCGACCTATTCGCCCGAAAAAACCGTCTTTAAGGTTTGGTCGCCGACCGCAACAGAGGTAACACTGAACCGCTACGCCACCGGCTCCGACAGCGAGGCAGGCGCCGCCAAGCTCGGCACCGTTGCGATGGAACCGCTGATGGACGGCGAAAAAAAGACAGGTGTTTGGACTGCGACCGTCGAGGGCGACATCGTCAACACCTATTACACCTACACCATCAAATCCACCCATCCCAAGTCCGGCACCTCCCAGACCGCTGAGACACAGGACGTTTATTCCGTGGCGACCGGCGTCAACGGCAGGCGCTCCATGGTCTGCGACCTGAGCAAGACCAACCCTGCGGGCTGGGACAGCGACAAGCACGTGCTGCTTGACAAGGCGACCGACTCCACCGTTTGGGAGCTGCATGTCAAGGACTTCTCATGGGACACCGCTTCCGGCGTCAGCGCAGCAAACCGCGGCAAATATCTCGCCTTTACCGAGCAGGGCACCACGCTCAACGGTGAGGGTCAGCTCGCTACCTGTATCGACTATCTGAAGGAGCTCGGCGTTACCACCGTTCAGCTCAACCCCTTCTATGACTTCCAGTCCATCAACGAGGCAGGCTCCGACACCCAGTTCAACTGGGGCTACGATCCGCAGAACTACAACGTTCCCGAAGGCTCCTTCTCCTCGAATCCCTACGATGGCAACGTGAGGATCGAAGAGTGCAAGGCGATGATCCAGGCGCTGCACAACGCCGGTATCTCCGTCGTTATGGACGTTGTTTACAACCACACCTATTCCAACTCCAAGGACGATTCCTGCTTCCAGGCGACCGTTCCCGATTATTACTACAGACTGACCAAGTCCGGCACCTTCTCCAACGGCTCCGGCTGCGGCAACGAGGTCTCCACCGAGCGCGCCATGACCAGAAAGTATGTGGTTGACTCCATCCTGCACTGGACAAACGAGTATCACATCGACGGCTTCCGCTTTGACCTGATGGGTCTGATCGACACCGAGACCATGAACGTGATCCGCGAGGAGCTCGACAAGGTCGATCCGAGGATCACCATTTGGGGCGAGGGCTGGACAGGCGGCACCTCCACCTATCCTGCCACCACCTGCACCGGCGCCAAGTACTATCAGGGCGTCCAGAAGAACGCGAAGCAGCTGAGCAGCAGAGTCGCCTTCTTCAACGACGTGATCCGCGACGGTATCAAGGGCTCCGTATTTGACATCACCGAAAAGGGCTATATCGCCAACAACGCGAGCTATGCCAAGAACGTCCGCTCCGGCGTCCGCGCCAACACCGTAGAGACACAGGGCTGGACAGCGCTGGCTCCCGAGCAGTGCGTCAGCTACGCCGACTGCCACGACAACGCCACCATCTATGACCAGATCGCCGCGTCCTACACCAAGGATGAATACGGCGTCAGAAACGACAGCGCCGTCAAGGTCAACAAGATCGCTGCCGGTATTCTCTACACCTCGCAGGGCGCCGCGTTCACCCTCGCAGGTCAGGAGATGGGACGTACCAAGTTCGGCGACACCAACAGCTACAAGTCTTCTCCCGAAATCAACAAGATCAGATGGCAGAACATCGTTGACTACGCCGACCTCATCTCCTACTACAAGGGTATGATGAAGATCAAAAAGGCGTTCTCACCGCTCAGAGCAGCTGACAACAGCTACGCCGACAAGTTTGCCTTCTATGGCAAGGCGACCGATACCATCGGCTACCTCGCTTACACCATCACCAACGACCAGCCCGGCGAGTGGAACAAGATGGCAGTCATCCACAACGTGACCGACCGCACCCAGAACGTTACCCTCAACGACGCCACTGTTGACACCGACTTTGAGTGGGTCATCATCGCCAAGGGCGACATCGCAGGCGTGACCCCCCTCGGCACCGCCAAGGGCAAGAAGCTCAGCGTTCCGGCACAGTCCACACTGGTGGCCGTTGACAAGGCAGGCTACGAGGCAGCCGGCATCACCGAAAACACCGGTAAGGTCGAAGTGGAATACAAGTATAAGGACGGCACCAAGCTGGCTGACACCATGACCCTCTACGGCGAGGTCGGCACCGGCTACAAGGCTTCTCCCTCCGCTTCCATTCCCAACACCTATGAGGTGCAGGAGGTCCAGGGCAACGTGACAGGCGTCTACACCGAGCAGACCCAGAAGGTCACCTATGTCTATACCGACTATGTTCCCGACAGCATCAAGAACTTCGGCGACGTCAACAAGGACGGCAAGATCGACCTCCTCGACGTCACCGCGCTCCAGCGCATCCTCGCGGAGTTCGACATCGTTTCCGATGAAGAGATGGCGAACCTCGACTTTGACTGCGACGGCAGAACCACCATCAACGACGCCACCATGCTCCAGAAGTATCTTGCCGAGATCAGAGTTTCCGAGGGCACGGTCGTGATCAACTACTTCTATGACGATGAAGGCGTTCAGAAGAAACTTACCGACACCATCACCATCAACGGCAGAGTCGGCGATCCCTTCACCTCCGAGCAGTATTATGTCATGGGCTACACCCTCGACGAGAGCAGACTGCCCGCCGTCACCGAGGGCAAGATTCCTTACGGCGCGACCCTTACCATCAACTACTATTACATCGCAGGCAGCCCCGAGGTCAGCCTCCACTTCAAGCACAGCGGTTCTCTGACTTGGAACCCGACCCTGTGGATCTGGGGCAGCGGTCTCGACGGCAAGGACACCTCCTTCAACGCGACCGGCGGCACCTGGCCCGGCAGACCGGCAGCACTGAACGCGGATACCGGCTGGTATGACTACGACTTCACCTATCAGGGTGCAGGTACCTACAACGTCATCGTTTCCAACGCCGGCAAGAACCAGACCGCTGACTGCAAGGGCTTTGGCTACAACGAGATGTGGGTCATCATCGACGATTCCAAGATCGACGGCGGCAACTATGTCACCTTCTACGACGCGAATCCCGAGACCACACCCGGCGCAAGGGTCATTCCCTTCCACAACTAAGCGATCGTTTATGTACAATTGAACAAGCACAGCCGGCAGGTTTTGAAGCCTGCCGGCTTTTTTTGCTGCCGATGCCGGACATTATATCAAAAATGTTTCCATAACAAGGTGGTTACGGTTGAATTTTTTATTGAATTGTGGTAAAATCATTATACTGAATTTCACTATATCGGAGGTGATGTGCATGCAGGACATGATCAGAAAAATCGTTGAAGCTGACGCCAAGGCAAGACGGCTGGAGGAGGTCAACAAAAAAAACGCCGCCAAGGAAAAGCAAAAAATCGAGGACGAGGCGGCTGCGATCCATCAGCGGTACATGGATCACGCGCAGGCAGAAATAGTGAAAAACGACGCATATCTTGAAAAACGGTTCGCGCGGCGTCTGACCGACATGGAGGCAAAGCAAAAATCCGCTTTGATAAAGCTGAAAGCCGATTATGAGCAGAGCCGCGACCGCTGGGTGGACGAGATTGTCAGCCGCGTCATAGGCTGACGGGGAGGTGATGCTATGTCCGCCACAACCTACGCTGTTTTGGCAAAGGCAAGGGCAAAATACGGCAAATTCTTGACCGAACGCGACTATGCCAATCTGCTCGCCTGCCAGAGCGTTCCCGAGGTGATGGTCTACCTCAAATCCCACACCCGTTATGCGTCCGTCCTCTATGAGATCAACGAGCGCGACGTGCACCGCGGCAGGCTCGAAATGCTGCTTCGGCAGCATCTGTTCAATGAGTTTGACTCGCTGTGCCGCTACGATTCGGGTGTGAGCGCCGGTTTTTCGCGCTATATCGTCGAAACGACCGAGGTGGAGCAGATCGTCCGCTTTTTGGTACTGCTCAATTCCAACTCCACCGAAAAGTTCATCTTTGCGTTTCCGGCGTTTCTCTCCAAGCACACCGAGCTCGACGTCAACCGGCTTGCGACCGCGCACGACTACGCAGAGTTTTTGGAGGCGCTGCGCCGCACGCAGTATTATGAGCTGCTAAAGGATTTTCAGCCGGACGAAAAGGGCAGACTGCCGGTTTCGGACATGGAAAATAAGCTCTATGCGTGTATTCTCGGGCATATTCACGAGCTGATCTTCAAAAAGACCAAGGGCAGCGAACAGCAGGAGCTGTCGGCGATGTTCCGGACGGTCAACGATTACAGTATTTTTTCAAGGATACTGCGCCTGAAAAAGTATTATCATCTGCCGCCGGAGGTCATCCGGCGCAACATGCTGCCCGAGTACAGCAGTCTCAGCCCCAAGCTGATCGACCGCATGTGCGCGGCGGAATCCTCTGCCGAGGTGTTCCAGATCATGCAGAGCAGCGGCTCCGGCAGAATGATAGGCAAGATCGGCTACAAGTACGCCAGCGACATCAGACCGCGCGTGCAGTACCGGATCGCCAAAAAATATATCCATTTTTCCAACAATCCTTCTGTCGTGATGGTGGCGTTTATGTTCCTCTCCGAAACGGAGCTGATGAATATCATCAGCCTCATCGAGGGCGTCCGCTATCAGCTCGACACCAAAACCATTCAGTCGATGATTATTCGCTGACACTTAAAGAGGTGATTTGAATTTGGCAGTAGCATCAATGCAGGCACTCAACGTGATCGGGTTGATGGACCATATCGACGCCGTGATCACGGTGCTCGGAAAATCGGGGGTTTTTCACGCCGACGAGGTCAGCAACTTCTACACCGACACCAGAGGCTTTACACGCCTGCAAACAAAAAACAATTATGCCGAGCCTCTGACGAACCTCAAATCCGCGCTCAATCAGGCAAAACGCGACATTCCGCTGACGGACGTCTCCGACTTCAACCCGACGCCGGAGGAGATGGAAAGCTTTTCCGAAACCGCCACAGCGGAGATCGATGCCCTGACCGACAGGCGTTCGGTTGCCCAAAGCAGGCTCGAGACCGCACAGCGGCAGCTGCAAACGGCGGAGCATTTTGTGGGGTTTGACGAGGAGGTTCAAAAGGTTCTGCAAATGCGGTTTATGCAGGCGCGCTTCGGCAGGCTCCCAAAGGACAGCATGAAAAAGCTGGAGGCGTACAAGGACGACGATTATATCGATTTTGCGGTCTGCACCGAGGACGATACCCATTACTGGGGCGTGTATTTTGCGCCCAAGGATGAGGTAGAGGATATTGACAGGATCTTTGAAGGGCTGTATTTTGAGTCTGCCGACTTGGGCAGCGACCGCCTTCCGAGCGAGACGATCGAGGAATGTCAGCGCGAGCTTCCCGATTTGGAGCGGCAGGTACATGAGGCGCAGCACAGTCTGGACACGTATCTGGACACAAACGGCGACCGCATCGCACGCTATCTCTCCAAGCTCGAGGAAATGTACACCTACGCCGGTATCCGCTCCAAGGCGCTGCAGCACAACAACAGCTTTATTATCGTCGGATGGATCCCGACCGAAAACAAATTGCAGCTGCAAAGGCGGCTCAAAAAAATCAAAAGCGTCGAGCTGGACTTTTCCGACGCCAAGGGCGAAATGGACAAGAATCCGCCCGTCAAGCTGAAAAACTGCTTTTTGGCGCAGCCGTTTGAGTTCTATACCTACATGTACGGCGTGCCCAAATACAATGAGATCGACCCGACGTTCTTCGTGGCGATCACCTACACGATCATCTTCGGCATCATGTTTGCCGATCTGGGACAGGGCATCATCCTTTCCATTGTCGGACTGCTGATGTGGAAGCTCAAAAAAATGCCCATCGGCAAAATTCTCTTTCCGTGCGGCATCGCCTCGGCGGTGTTCGGCACCGTCTTCGGCAGCGTGTTCGGCTTTGAGGACGCGCTCAATCCGCTGTTCCAAATGCTTGGCTTCAAAGAAAAGCCGATTGAGGTGATGGACGGCGGCAACACCAACATCATCATCATGAGCGCCATCGGGCTGGGCGTATTCCTGCTGATTGTCGCCATGTTCCTGAATGTTTACACCTCCTTCCGCCAAAAGGACTACGGAAGGGCACTGTTCAGCACCAGCGGCATTGCCGGTATTGTTTTCTATGTTTCGCTGGTAGCAGGCTTGGTCTGCGAAATTTTCCTCGGTATTCACGTAATGACACTACCCTATATTCTCGGTTTGGTCGTGCTGCCGTTCCTGCTGATATTCTTCGCGGAGCCGCTCGGCGACCTTGTCAACGGCGAAAAGGACTGGCAGCCCGAGAGCTGGGGCGGCTACATTGTGGAAAATCTGTTTGAATCCATCGAGGTGCTTCTCGGCTACGTCACCAACACCATGAGCTTTTTGCGTGTCGGTGCGTTCGTGCTGGTGCACGCCGGCATGATGCTTGTCGTGTTTGTGCTCGCCGAAACCGTCGGCGGCGTCGGCTACTGGGCGATTGTCGTCATCGGCAACGCGCTCGTCATGGTGCTCGAGGCGCTTTTGGTCGCCATTCAGGTGCTGCGTCTGGAGTACTATGAGATGTTCAGTCGCTTCTATTCGGGCGAAGGCAGACCGTTTGAGCTGGTCGGAATAAAGAATTAATGTTTTGGAGGTCACTATTATGACAGTTTTTGATTATTTGTTAATGGCATTACCCGTTGTGTTTTTAATCGGCTCCGTGTTGCTCGCCGTCAAGGCGGTTTCGCGCGGTAAAAGCAGAAAAACCACCATGCTCATGCAGCTGGCTTCGTTCGGCTTTGTGTTCGCGGTCTGCATGATTTGTCCGTTCGTGGCAAGCGCAGCCACCGGCGACGTTGCCGCAGCAGTGGCAGGTGCCGACGGCATGGCATATATCGGCGCGGCAGCCGCAACCGGTCTGTCCTGCATCGGCGGCGGTATCGCGGTAGGCAACGCGGCGCCGGCGGCGATCGGCGCCACCAGCGAGGATCCCAAGGCATTTGGTAAGGCGATTATCTTTGTCGCGCTCGGCGAAGGTATCGCGTTGTACGGCATGCTGATTTCCATTATGATTCTTTCCAAGATTGGCTAAGGGAGCGCCATGAAGTTTTATTTAATCAGTGATAACGTCGATACCAAGATGGGCATGCGCTTTGCCGGTATTCCCGGCGTGGTCGTGCATGAGGAGGAGGAGGTGCGCGCCGAGCTGATGCAGGCGATGGAACGCGAGGACATTGCCGTGATTTTGATGACGGAAAAGCTCGTTTCGCTCTGTCCCGATATTGTCTACGACCTCAAGCTCAACCGCAAAAAGCCGCTGATCGTCGAGATCCCCGACCGTCACGGCAACGGGCGCACCAAGGACAGCATCACCAAATATGTGCAGGACGCCATCGGCGTGAAGCTGTAGCGTTATCACGGAAGGTAGGGTACTTATGCCAAGAAACAAAACCGATAATTTTTTAAAGGCGATAAAAAGGTACGCCAAGCAGCAAAAGAACGCCATGCAGGGCGAGGTTGAGCAGCTCAAATCCGAGCGTTTGAAGGAAGCCGAGGCGCAGGCGAGGGCAGAGAGCGACCGCATCATCAAGGACGAGCTGTCCCGCTATCAGACGCAGCACACGGCACTGCTTGCAGCCAAAACGCAGGAGGGGCAGAAGAAGCTCTTTTTGGCACGCTCCGAGATGGTGGAGGAGGTGTTTGCGCTGGCAGCCGAACGCCTGACCGCCTACACCGCGACCGACGCCTATCAGGAAAAGCTGCGCGAAAGTGCGCGGCAGATGGCGGCGCTGTTTGGGGAGAAGCCCTGCGTGCTCAGCGTCAACAGCCGTGACGTGGCGGCAGCCGAGCAGCTCAAGGACTATTTCGGCGGCGGCGCGGAGATTCGGGCAGACAAAACGATCGCGATCGGCGGCGTCAGGGGCTACTGCGCCGAAATGGGCATCATAGCTGACGAAACGTTTGACGCCAAGCTTGAAGCGCAGCGCGAGTGGTTTATCGAGAACGCCGCTCTGTCCGTGCTTTGAACCTTCTGAACCGAAAGAGATGAATGACTATGAACAATAATGTAATATACGGGATCAACGGTCCCGTTGTCACCGTCAAAAACGCCGACTGCTTTGAGATGATGGAAATGGTGCACGTCGGCGCGCAGAACCTCGTGGGCGAGGTCATCGGCATCACCGACCGGCTGACGACGATCCAGGTGTATGAGGAGACGACCGGTCTGAAGCCCGGCGACCCTGTCACCGGCACCGGCGCACCGATGAACGTGCTGCTCGGACCCGGCATTCTCGACAATATCTTTGACGGCATCGAGCGTCCGCTCAAGGAGATCGAGCAGCAGGCAGGCGCGTTTATCAGCCGCGGCGCGACGGTCTCTTCGCTCGATCCGGAGCGGCTGTGGGCGGTCACGCTCAAGGTCAAGCCGGGCGACCGTTTGGAGGGCGGACAAATCTACGCCACACTGCCCGAGACCCCGGTCATTGAGCACCGCGTTTTGCTCCGTCCCGACTTGTCGGGCGTTGTCAAAGAGGTCAAGCCCGACGGCGAATACCGTTTGCATGACGTGATCGCAGTGCTGGAGGACGACCTCGGCGACTGCCATGAGCTGACGCTCTGTCAGCAGTGGCCGATCCGTACCGCCCGTCCGGTGCAGCAGCGTCTGACGCCGTCCATTCCGCTGATCACCGGTCAGCGCATCATGGACACGCTGTTTCCGATCGCCAAGGGCGGCACAGCGGCGATCCCCGGCGGCTTCGGCACCGGCAAGACCATGAACCAGCATCAGCTCGCCAAGTGGTGTGACGCGGATATTATTATCTATGTCGGCTGCGGTGAGCGCGGCAACGAGATGAGCCAGGTGCTCGATGAATTCTCGGAGCTGATCGACCCCAAATCCAACCGTCCCATGACCGACCGCACCGTGCTGATCGCCAACACCTCCAACATGCCGGTCGCGGCGCGTGAGGCGTCCATCTATACCGGCATCACGCTTGCGGAGTATTACCGCGACATGGGTTATCATGTGGCGATGATGGCGGATTCGACCTCGCGCTGGGCGGAGGCGCTGCGCGAGATCTCGGGACGTCTCGAAGAAATGCCGGCGGAGGAGGGCTTTCCTGCCTATCTGCCGTCGCGTCTTGCGGAATTCTATGAGCGCGGCGGACGCGCCGACGTGCTCTGCGGCACCGAGGGCAGCGTCACGCTGATCGGCGCGGTGTCGCCGCAGGGCTCCGACTTCTCCGAGCCGGTCACACAGAACACCAAGCGCTTTACGCGCGTTTTCTGGGCGCTCGACAAGGCGCTCGCCTACGCCAGACACTATCCTGCTATCAACTGGATCAACAGCTACAGCGAATACTTCAACGACCTCGACCCGTGGTTCCGCGAGAATCTCGGCGACGATTTTGTCGAGTTTCGCAACCGCGTCAGTGCGCTTTTGCAGGAGGAGAGCTCGCTGATGGAGATCGTCAAGCTGATCGGCTCCGACGTTTTGCCCGACGACCAAAAGCTTGTCATCGAAACCGCCAGAGTGCTCCGCGTCGGCTTTTTGCAGCAAAACGCATTCCACGCAGAGGACACCTACGTGCCGCTTGAAAAGCAAAAGCGGATGATGCAGGTGATCTTGTATCTGCACACCAAGTCAAAGGAGATCGTGTCGCACGGCATCCCGATCTCGAAGATCATTGCGACCGGACTCTTTGACAAGCTGACCAAGATGAAATACGATATTCCCAACAGCCGGCTCGAGATGTTCGACGACTATATGAAGGAAATCGACGACAAGCTCGGCGCCATTTTGCCGTAAGGAGGGAACGCTTTGATTATTGAATATGTAGGCGTAAAAGAGATCAACGGCTCGCTGGTCGTCATGGACGGCGTTAAGGGCGTTTCCAACGAAGAGATCGTTGATATCAAGCTCGAAAACGGCACCTCCCGACAGGGCAGAGTGGTGCAGATCGACGGTGAGCGCATCGTGGTGCAGGTCTTTGAGGGCACCCGTCGCATCAGCCTGACCAACACGCGCACGCGTCTGACGGGGCACCCGATGGAAATGCCGCTCACACCCGAGCTGCTGGGCAGGGTGCTCGACGGCGCCGGCAGACCGATCGACGGCTTGGGCGCGATCTTCCCCGTCAAAAAAGCCAACGTCAACGGCACGCCGATCAATCCGGTTTCGCGTGTCTATCCCAAAAACTACATCAATACGGGTATTTCGACCATCGACACCCTAATGACGCTGATCCGCGGACAAAAGCTGCCGATTTTCTCCGGCTCCGGCATGACGCACAACGATTTGGCGGTGCAGATCGTCCGCCAGGCAAAGATCAGCGGCGCCGACAGCAAGAACTTCGGCGTGGTCTTTGCCGCTATGGGCGTGCAGAAGGACGTCGCCGAATACTTCCGCAAGAGCTTTGAGGAGAGCGGCGTGCTGTCGCGCGTCGTTATGCTGCTCAATTTGTCGAACGACCCGATCATCGAGAGGACCCTCACGCCGCGCTGTGCGCTGACGGTCGCCGAATACCTCGCCTTTGAGCTGGATATGCACATCCTCGTCATTATGACGGACATGACCTCCTACGCCGAGGCGCTGCGCGAATTCTCCTCCTCCAAGGGCGAGATCCCGGGCAGAAAGGGCTATCCCGGCTATCTTTATTCCGACCTCGCCTCGCTCTATGAGAGAGCAGGCATGATCAAGGGGCATCCCGGCTCGGTGACGCAGATCCCGATCCTCACCATGCCCAACGACGACATCACCCACCCGATCCCCGACCTGACCGGCTACATCACCGAGGGTCAGATCGTGCTCGACCGCGCCTTGCAGGGACAGGGCTTTTATCCGCCGGTCAGCGTGCTGCCGTCGCTGTCCCGACTGATGAAGGACGGCATCGGTGAGGGCTACACCAGAGCCGATCATCAGGCGCTCGCCAACCAGCTGTTCGCGTCCTATGCCAAGGTGATCGACGCGCGTGCGCTCGCCTCGGTCATCGGTGAGGAGGAGCTGTCTCCGATCGACAAAAAATATATTGAATTCGGCAAGCTCTTTGAGTCAAGGTTCGTCAACCAAGGGTTCACCGAAAACCGCACCATCGACCGAAGCCTTGACCTCGGCTGGGAGCTGCTCTCCGCACTGCCGCGAGCCGAGCTCGACCGTGTGGACGACGCGCTGCTCGACAACTACTACAGAGGCTGAGAGGTGAGAGTATGGCTGTACAGGCAGTGCCCACCAAGGGCAATTTGATGAACGCCAAAAAGTCGCTCGCCCTTGCCAAAAACGGCTATGAGCTGCTCGACCGCAAGCGCAACATCCTGATCCGTGAGATGATGACGCTGATCGACCACGCCAACGCCATTCAGGAAAAAATCGACAGCGCCTATGAGGAGGCGTATTTCGCCCTGCAAACCGCCAACATCTCCAACGGCTTTTGCGAGGACATCTCCAAGGCGATCCCGATCGAGGACGGTCTAAAGCTCGATTCGCGCAGCGTCATGGGCGTTGAAATCCCGATCCTCACGATGGACGAGAGCGAGTCCTATGACTACCTCCACTACGGCGCGCGCACCACCAACGCGGCTGTGGACAAGACGTTCATTCTGTTTACGCGCGTCAAGGAGCTGACCGTGGAGCTGGCTGAGATCGAAAACAGCGTCTACCGTCTGGCGGTTTCCATCAAGAAGACCCAAAAGCGCGCCAATGCGCTGAAAAACATCATGATCCCGCGCTTTGAGGAGACGGTGAAGTTCATCACCGACGCTCTCGACGAAAAGGACAGAGAGGAATTCAGCCGCCTAAAGGTCATCAAGCGCAAAAAGCTGCGTGATGCACAAAATAATACATAATCAAAAATCCTCTGAGATGCGATGACCTCAGAGGATTTTTTGTTAGTGTCAGTCTTTTTCCAAGGGGGCAGACGGCGTCAGCTTGCCGGTGCGGTACAATTCGAGCAGCAAAGCCAAATCAGCCAGCTCTGCTTCCAGCGCGTCGCCTGCGTCGGTGGCGTAGACCATCACACGGCGCTGTTCTGTCTCGACGATCTCGGAGCTGGAATGAATGTCGCGGTTGTCGCGCAGCGCCTTTTCGCGGCTCTCAAAGGGCTGGTGCGCCTTGAGCCGCAGACCGTGCGAGTTAAAGATGAGCGTGTAGCCGGCAATGCCGGTTTTGGCGTGATAGTTTTTGCAGAAGCCGCCGTCGATCACCAGCAGCCTGCCGCCGGCGCGTATCGGCAGCTCGCCCTTGACGGTCCGCACAGGAGTGTGACCGTTGATGATATGCGAGAGCTTGGAATGCAGACCGAATTCCGCGAGGATCCGCTCGCAGACAGCCTCCTGATAATAAAAGCGGTAGTAGGGGTTTTTCTCCTCGTGGCGCACAGCGGCGTTGCGCAGATAGGCGTTTTCAAAGCCCTTGGTCTTGCGGCCGTTGAGCGGCGAGCTCTCACCGCAGCGCAGATACCACATAAAGTCCAGATCCGCCTGCTTTTTGTGCCGGCTGAAAAACGCGGCGCGTGCGTGCTCGTCCGCCAAGTCAAAAAACGCCTTGCCGCTGCATGTCGTACCGAAGAAGGTCACCTGCTGAAAGCCGCCGTTTTCATCGAGCGGCACACAGCCGTGATAGAGCAGGTTGCCGTTGCAGACGCGGTACATGCCGCCTTTGTCGTAGATGAATTGGATATGCCGCTGCAGCTTGGCGCTCTGCAAAAACGCGAACCGCAGCTCGTCCATCACCTCCCGCTCCGCAGGCGTCAGGGCGTAGGGGTCGTCGCGGTTGACGGTCGGAAACTGCGTTTCGTTGAGCGGATAGGTCACGCCGCCGAGGGTGATCGCGGCGTTGTCAAAATCGACCCGGTGGAGCAGCATGCGGTCGTCCATCCCAAAATCCGGGTTGCGCCGGATGAGCTGCCCCTCCAGCTTGAACTGCAAAACCGTGATCGCCGCCAGCGCCGCCTGCATGGGGGAGCGGTCGGGATAGAGCTGCTGCGCAAAGAGCGTCAGACCGCGCAGGCTGATACCGTAGCCGCTTTCAAGCGTGCGCACGGCGTTGTAGTGCAGGCAGTTGTAGATGGCGCAGGCGATGCAGACCTCGCTGCCGGCGGCGGCGCCCATCCAGAGAATATCGTGGTTGCCCCATTCAATGTCGATCGCGTGATAGGTCATCAGCAGGTCGAGGATCTTGTCGGCGGAATCGCCGCGGTCAAAAATATCGCCCACGATATGCAGCCGGTCGACCGCCAGCCGCTTCATCAGATCGGCAAGCGCGATCACAAAATCGTCCGCCGTCAGGCTGATCACCGTGTCGAGGATCGCGTTGTGGTAGTGTACCTGGTTGTTGTCCTCGTCCTTTTGGGCGTGCAACAGCTCGTCGATGATGTAGGCGTAGTCCTCCGGCATCGCCTTGCGCACCTTGGAGCGCGTGTATTTGCTCGACAGCACGCGCGCAATCTCCAGCATGCGCTCCAGCGTCACGCGGTACCAGCCGGCGTCGATCGCGCGTTCCTTTTTGAGCAGCCGCAGCTTCTCGGCAGGATAATAGATCAGCGTGCAGATCTCCATTATCTCCTCCGGCGACAGGGTATCGCGGTAGAGCAGCTCCACCTTTTCACGGATAACACCCGAACAGTTGTTGAGAATATGACAAAACGCCTCATATTCACCGTGCAGGTCGCTCATAAAGTGCTCCGTGCCCTTGGGCAGGTTGAGGATCGCGTTGATATTGATGATCTCGCGCGTGACGGCGCGCACCGACGGATATTTTTCCGCCAATAGCTGCAAATATTTTTTGTTGCTGTCTGTTATTCCGGCTGCTGCCATTGCCATCGCCTCCTTTTTTGTTACTTATAGTATAGCAATTTTTCGGCAAAATGTAAACGATTGATAAAAAATTTTTTATTGCTCTCAAAATATTGTAATTATTCGCAAAGAATGCTATAATAAAAAAGATTATGAATGGTTGGAGGCATTATGAAAGAGCTGTTTTCTTTGATCGGCAAGCGGGACTTCAAGGGATTGTTCTACCGCAAGACCGATAATATATTCATTCAGTTTTTCCGCTATTGCTTTGTGGGCGGCTTGGCGACCGTCGCCGAGGGCGGCGCGCTGTGGCTGATCCAGCATTTTTTGTTTCGGGAGGCACAGGGCTTTTGGGTGTTTGCGTCACAGGCGATCGCATTTGTGATCGGCTTGGTGGTGAATTTTGTTCTGTCCAAGCTCTTTGTCTTTCAGGAGAAAAGCGAAAAAACCAACGCGGCAGGGGAGTTTTTGACCTACGCCGTCGTCGGCGTGGTGGGACTCGGCATCAAGGAGCTGCTGCTCTGGCTGTTCCATATCCAAATCGGCTGGCACTACATGCTGGTGTGGGTGGTATCGACCATCATTGTTCTTATTTGGAATTATACCGGACGCCGGCTGCTGCTCTACCGCAAGAAAAAATAACAGGAAAAGGTGTATATAAATGCAAAAGGTACTGATAATCGGCGCGGGTCCTGCCGGACTGACAGCGGCATATGAGCTGCTGGACAAGAGCCGCGATTTTGAGGTGATCGTGCTCGAGGAGAGCGACCGCTTCGGCGGCATCTCACGCACGGTCAATTACAAGGGGAACCGCATGGATATGGGCGGTCACCGGTTCTTTTCCAAGGTGCCAGAGGTCAACGCATGGTGGGAAAAAATGCTTCCCACGCAGGGCGCCATGCCCTATGACGATGTGGTGCTCGGCAGAGAATCCACGACCGTTGCCGGAGGTCCAGACCCCGAACAGACCGACAGGGTCATGCTGCGGCGCAACCGCCTGTCGCGCATCTTCTTCAATTCCAAATTCTTCGACTATCCCGTGTCGCTCAAATTCGCCACGATAAAGAATATGGGCTTCGGCACCACGCTGGTCGTGGGCTTCAGCTATCTCAAAACGCTGTTTCACAAGCGCGAAGAAAAGTCGCTCGAGGATTTTTATATCAACCGCTTCGGCAAAAAGCTCTACTCCATGTTCTTTGAAAACTATACCGAGAACCTGTGGGGCAGACATCCGTCCGAGATCTCGCCCGAATGGGGCGCCCAGCGCGTCAAGGGACTTTCCATCAAGGCGGTGCTCGGCGACATCTTCGGCAAAATGTTCAACAAAAAGAACCGCAAGGTAGAGACCTCGCTGATCGAGGAATTCGCCTATCCAAAGCTCGGTCCCGGTCAGCTCTGGGATCTGACCGCCGCCGATGTGGAGAAGCTGGGCGGCACCATCATCAAAAACGCCAAGGTCGTCGGTATCATCAAGGACGGCGGCCGCCTGACAGGGCTTGTCTATGAAAAGGACGGCAAGCGCGTCACGGCAGACGGCGACTATGTGATCTCCTCCATGCCGGTCAAGGATCTGGTGGAGGGCATGAACGATGTGCCCGAGCAGTATCGCCAAATCGCGTCCGGCTTGCCGTACCGCGACTATATGACCGTCGGCGTGCTGATCCCGCACCTCAACCTCAAAAACGAGACAAACACCAAAACCATGGGCAATATCGTGCCCGACAACTGGGTCTATGTCCATGACAGAAGCGTCAAAATGGGACGCTTCCAGATCTATAACAACTGGTCGCCCTACATGGTGAAAAACATCGAAAACACCGTTTGGATGGGCTTGGAATACTTCTGCAACGAGGGTGATGAGATGTGGTCGATGACCGACGCCGCGTTTGCCGAAATGGCGGTCGGCGAAATGGTCAGGATGGGACTCATCGGCAGCGCAGACGAGGTGCTTGATACCCATGTGGAGCGCGTCAAAAAGGCGTATCCGGCATATTTTGACACCTATGCGCAGATGGACGAGCTGCGCGCCTATCTCGACACGATACCCAATCTGTTCTGTGTGGGCAGAAACGGTCAGCACCGCTACAACAACATCGACCACAGCATGTGCACCTCCTTTGAAACCGTCAAAAACATTCTCTCCGGCGAGACAGGCAAGGATAATATCTGGAATGTCAACACGGAAAAGGAATATCACGAGGAAGGCAAGTCATGAGTAAGACGTCCAAAAAGAGATCCAAACAAACCGTCAACAAAAAGCTGCCTGCCATCGACATCCTTTTTGATACGATCCTGCGCCATCCGTTTATCTTTACGGCGCTGGCGTGCATCCTGCTGCTGCCGTTTGGCTTTGCGCAGTGGGAGAACATCGGCATAGAGTGGATCGTGCTGGAGGCTGCCATCTGGATCGTCGCTTCAACAGCGCTGATCGCCTTTGGCAGTCCGGGCAGCAGCAAAAAGGTGAACATTTATCTGATCGTTTCTTCTATCGTTTTGATCGTAGCCTTTTCGGTCATTGTCGCCCAAAACGAGCTCGCGGCGACCTATATGTTCGTGCCGGTGCTGCTGGGCGTGTTGTAGATCGGCGTGGTGCTGTTCCGCAGAGGCAAGCTCACCGCCGACCGGCTGATCGTGCTGCTCGCGCTGCTCGGCATCGTCGCGCGCTACTGCTATTGCCTCACCTACGACGTCACCACCATGCAGCACGATATCGGCACCTACGACGGCACGCACGGTCATTTGTCCTACATTCAGTATTGGTATGACAACGGTCTCAAGCTGCCTGCTTTTAACGTGACGACGCGCTGGCAGTTCTATCATCCGCCGCTGCACCATATCCTGATGGCGTTCGGCATGCGGATATTCACCTTCTTCGGCATGCCGCTCCCGATGGCGCATGAGGCGATACAAATTTTGCCGATGATCTATTCCTCGCTGTGCATCGCGGCGGTCTGGCGCATTGCCAAGCTGATCGGTCTGGACGGCGCCGGACTGGTCGTCGCCGTGAGCGCGGTCTGCTTTTATCCGACCTTTATCATCTGGAGCGGCGCGTGCAACAACGATGTTCTGATGACGCTTTTTGTGTTGCTCGCCATGCTCTGGACGCTCAAATGGGCACAGAAGCCCACGCTGCCGCGTATTCTCCCGATAGCGCTCTGCGTCGGCTGCGGCATGATGACAAAGCTCTCGGCGTGGATGGTCGCTCCGGCGATCGCCATGGTGTTTTTGTGGGTGTTCATCCGGAACATCAAAACGCCGCTGCGGTTTATCGGACAGTTTGCGGCCTTCGGCGCCGTGTGCGCACCGCTCGGCTTGTGGTGGGGCGTGCGCAACCTGCTCACCTTCAAGATTCCGCTCACCTACGTGCCGGACACCAAGATGGAAGCCATGTCTGTGGCGCACATACCGGCGGCACAGCGCATCTTTGATTTCAGCCTGTGGCAGTTCGACTTTCCCTTTGAGGCGTTCACCTTCCACGGCGCGACCTACAGCGAGTACAATCCGATGATAGGTCTGCTCAAAACCTCGGTTTTCGACGAATTTTATGAGCCGTGGGCGCTCAATTGGTTCAGCACCGCGCTGGTGATTCTGGCAGCCGTGCTGACGGTCATCGGCGTCGCCGCCCTGATTTGGATGGTGTGCAGCAAGCGCACGGGCATGGACTTGATGACAAGACTCTTTTTTGCGGTCATCGTCCTGACCTTTGTGATCTCCTACTATTCGTTCTGCTTTGAGTTCCCATATGTCTGCACCGAGAATATCCGCTACTGCATTCCGGTGATCCCGATTCTCTCCATCGCAACGGGCTTCCTCATCAACCGTGTTTTCCGAAAGCGGACATAAGAGGAGCCAACCTGTCAATCCATATATTCTCCGACCCGAAAACGGCTGCGACAGGCTGTTTTCGGGTTTTTGCTTGACAGGGGAGAAGTGTTAGCGTAAGTCTTTGAGCAAAAGGCGCAAACGCGGAAAAGCGCTTGCAAGTTCGGGGGAGAGTGGTATAATGGATATAGAAAAAGACTTTATTCAATTTATGTTACTATGCGTGAAGCAATGGGAAGCGCAGAGAATTCAAGGCGTACCGACTTGAAATAGATTTAGCAAATTCAATTGGAGGAAAGGATATTGCTAAACATTTGGAGGAGTAGAGGGGCGATGAAATCAAATAATACATTTACTGATATTGTTATTACAAGTGATAACGATATTTCGAACGCCATAAATAAAATGGAGAATGGCGATGTTGATACGATTATCGCTTGTGTTAATTTTAAAATTCCAATTTTGGTTTTAAACGCCGTGATTTTTGGAGGGAAGCACCAAGTTAGGAATAAATCTTTTATTCAAAAGCTAAAAGAAGATTTGCTTTTTTCGCATATCACATTTTTCGGGAAAGAATTAAGTGATTATGTAAAGAATACTCTTGATTTGTTGGATGTGCATTAAATTAAGGATAAAAACAAATACCGCTCCGCTTTGGCAGGGCGGATTTCTTGTGCCCAAAAGGAGATCACATCAAAAGTGCTGAAAACGTAGTGATCAAGCCAAAATCGGTTATTTTCCAAAAGAAAAAAGCACCCACTTGTCAGTGAGTGCTTTTGGCGGAGGACAAGTGCCTTTGCGATCCCGATGCCGTCCGTTTCGCTTGCAGCGGCGTGTGCAGTGTCAGAGCGTCATCAGCGCTCTCCCTAAAAACAGTTCGCCGGATTGTTTTCTGCCTGTGTGGCTCGCACTCGCCTTCAAATCCCTTGTCCTCCATATGCAGCGTCTTTCAAAAAAGCTTTACACAAAGAAAAAAGCACCCACTTGTCAGTGAGTGCTTTTGGCGGAGGACAAGGGATTTGAACCCTCGCGCCG
>JAEEGL010453428.1_pt1 | contig 19976 bp, 23 predicted proteins | sample 9134231 | NCBI WGS metagenome assembly JAEEGL01 (sample SAMN16246548, study PRJNA631951) | gut metagenome | biome: gut microbiome; feature: rumen; material: fiber-attached | host: Bos | place: Iran: Karaj | collected 2018-10
AATGGCAAGAGACGAAGCAAGACACGGCAAGGCATTCGAAGGTCTGCTGAAGAGATACTTCTAAGCCCTTCCGCCATACAAAAGTATGCAAGGTCTTGAGAGATGGGAGTCGCTCCCATCTCTTTTTTATTTACCCTATAATCGCTTCATAAATGCGTTAATATTGTGAATCACGTTGTGACTCATCTTTTTTGCATGTAAATCTTGATATTAAGTTGTGTCTTTAACATGTTGTGACTTAATAATAACATGATTCACAAAACAATCTAACATCTTTTTAACATCTTTCTATTTGTTTTGATATAATGAATCAAAATATAGAATAAAAGAAAAGGAGAATAAGATATGGGCAAATGGGATTCTATGGTCAAAGACTTTAAACCAAGAAGCGAAGAAGCAAAGCAAAAGGCTGAAGCCGAAAAAGCACAAGTTATACGCACGTATGAGCAGAAAGTACGTGGATTTGATAAACCCGTTTATTCTGTGAAAGGAAATCGCGGTAAAACCTTATATGTTTGTGAAGATCATATTAGAATAACTGTAGATGTAACTGTGGGATCTGTAATCACAGGAAATGCAACTGATGGAGAAAAGATTATATTCTATGATGATTGTATTGGCATTCAATATAAAAGATGTGGCGCGCTAATTGGATATTTGCAACTAGAAACAGCATCTCCAATAATGAATAATAAAAGTGAAAACTTTTTTAACGAAAATGCTTTTACGTTTGATGATTCTGTTGAAGATGTTATGTATGAGGTATATGAATATATATTCAGAAGGGTTCAAGCTAGCAAGAAAAATAATAGCAATATACAAAAATCTGTTTCTACTGAACTGGAAAAACTAAAGATATTGCTAGATAATGCAGTTATTAATGAAGAAGAATATACTACACTTAAAAAGAAACTGATAGGCATATAATACACACGCCACATATTCAAAGGCGCGATCCCAGAAATGGGACTCGCGCCATTGCTGTATTAACAAATTGAAGCAAATTCTCTACTCATTTGTATGTTTTATTCTTCCCATAATAGAACTACATGATGTTTAACTCCTAGCACAGTCTTAACCGCTGATCCAGCACTTACATTGATTACTCGTTTTCCTTGTGCATTCAGCCTAGCAATTTCCTTTGAAACAGCTGCTTGCACAGTCTGCGCAATTTCTTGTTCACTAATAACGTTTGTTGCGACAACTGAAACCCCTTGTTTTATAAGCTTGTTTTCCATTCCCGTATATCTCCTTTCTGGCATACTATTAGAGATTCTCAATTCATCATTTGGTATATCTATCTTCTCTTCGATAGTATCGTTCTGAGTATCGTTTAACTCCGCTTTCTTTTCTTCAATAGCACCAAACTTACAAGCAGTTAAGCACTGGTTACAAAAGTCGCAGTTTGGACCGATAGCGGCAACCTTTCCTAGCCTATTGTCATATCGTTCGAAATACAATACATCTTTAGGACAACTCTTGAAACATAGTCCACACCCTATACATTTTTCCTTAATAATGTTAATAGCCATTTACATTTTCTCCTTCTTTTAGTGCGCAATCCCAGAACTGAGACTCGCGCCTTTATTACATTATTCTTTGTTCGATGTATAATCTATATCATTAATCATATCTACAATTTCGCGGCGAAGATTCCATTTGTCATATGAAGTAACTTTTATTAAATCATGATAATCAATATCTAGCACCTCGCCTATTTGAATTAGTACATCTTCACTTATGCCACCTTCTCTCTTGCATGAACGCAAATATCCGTGGCTCCTTCCTAACTTACATGATAGTTTCCCCAACGAATATCCCTTTCGCCTAGCTTCTCTTTCAAGGAAAAGCCAATCGGTGCCAATCCTTCCAGATGTGCTTCGGCCGTTGTATATTCTTTCGAGAATAGGATCCTTTATGATTGAAGTTATATCAAAATCAACATACTTTTGAATCTCAATAACTATCATTGGATTCATTTTTCCATCTTCACTTGCATGAGCAAATTGACTTGGAGAAATGTTGATTAGTTTTGCAAGTGAATTAAGGCTGTAGCCCTGATCATATATGCAAGTTTTTAAAACGTCCCAATTAATTGGTACTCTTTTATAACGTGGTATAGTCATTTGGAAAGCCCTTTCATCCTTTTTTGCCCGTCAGTATTTATGATACATGTCATACACTCTTTCACTAAACTTCCTCATCTGCTTCACCACCTCTAATGGATGTACTATCTGAGCACGTTTCCCAAACATAGCCACCCATGAAAAGAACTGTGGATTAATACGGATTTTCTGTGTTATTTCAAAATGGTTAGCATCATGAGGGACTAAAATAATATCTTTTCCAAACTCGTCGATAACTGCATCTGCAAGTATGTTTAGGAAGCGAATTGTAACTATTTGCTCCTCGCCATCATATATACTAAATGCTTTTGCTTTTCTTTCCTTCGTAAAAGTTGATGATCTATACTTTTCCTTGCCTTCGCGCTTTAGCTGAAGCGGCAGTGATAAGTCTTCCATTCGATCAATTCTAAAGTAGCGAAATTGATCCTTATCTGAAAGATACGCATATAAATAGTAATTGCCATTATTCCAATATAATGCAAAAGGGCTAACTATATATGGCAATCCTTTCTTTGAGTACTTCTTTTCATGAGTGCTTGGAGAATAGTGGGCATATTTGAACGACAATTGATTATCTGAAGCAATTGCCTCATATATCAAATCTGCGTGAGAAACAACACTTTCTTCCATATTCCTAATACGTTCACCAACATAAGATGTTCTGTTTAGGGTTGGCCTTGTATATTTGTCAGAAAGGTTCTTTATCTTGTCTGTGATTGTCTGCGCTTCCTTTTGAGTAATAAACTTTGCTGATTGAACACTATCAACCATAAGACGTAATTCATTTGCCTCAAAAGGAGGTTCTAATGCTCTATATCCTTTTTTACGAACACGATCTATCTTCATACCATAATCGTATTCAAGACGATCTATGTCTGCGAAGATCGTCTTTCTATCTGCTTTTATGCCAAATGATTCAAGATGTTTGATTATGTCAGAAGAAGTCACATAGTGATCTTTATTTGTATTGGAAAGTAGATAGTCTTTAATTAACAGTATTTTTACTGCATGGTAAGATCTTCTTCCTTTCGTTGATGAGTATTCATCTTGCATAATATATCTCCAATTGGGCTTGTGACTTATTTTACATAACGCGTATAGTGGTCTTTATAGTATTTTGCCATTTCGTCTCCGCTTTGGATTTTTAAAGGTATAACCTTTTCTTTAAGACAATCGAGTTCCGAAAGTTCACTAAATAAAAAACGGTGTTTTTCACCTTTAATCTTTGTCGAATCAAAATCATGATCCATGATTATGTATCCTCCTGGCTTCTTTGCATATGCCTTAAATTTGATTCTTCCGTTTATACATTTATATAAGATTGCTAATTCTTGTGAAAAGGTATCATAGTATATATACTTGGGTTTTGCACCACATTCTACGAACAAATCATACAAATAATCCGCGACTGTTTTTTCTTTTTCTGTTAATTCTCGCACTTCTTCTAATGAAATGGAAATGCAAGCGTTTTCAGCCATATCAACATATTGTTGTAACTGATCAATGCTATCTAAATCAGATCGCCAGTGTCGTTGGTTTTTGTTTCTTTGACTATCAAATAGTGGATCGTTCATATACTTATTTTGATCCTCTCTTGAAAGTGCAATTGAAACCCATGATACATTATCTGTCAATTTAATTCTTATAAAATCATTGTAGCCATCATACACCAAAGATGTATAATCAGAAGCCCGATGTTCAATCTTAAACTTCTCGATTTCCTTTCCTCTTTCAACAAGCCTATCGATAAAAAATTGGCATGCGCTCACTTCGTCGTTATGACCTATACTTGCATAATTATCATCTGTGTTTTTAATGTCATCAGTAAATATTATTTGTCCTGACTTCGATGCCATCTTGGCTTTTTCTGCACATTCTTCACACAAGCCTCTTGCATTAAGCTTTAAGAATAAACCTTTTTTTCCACACTCCCTACAACGTGCCATAATACCTCCTTAAATAATAAACTGCTATAATAATGCATTCTATTGTTCTATTACACATTTTGTTTCTGCATATCAGAAACAAACGTTGGAGATCACATTTCTATTAAATACAAATTATGGATATTGACATCATCACCTTTTTCCAAGTGAATGGTAATTGGGAGATTTAATGCCCTACGAATAACTTTTTCTGGATCATGATAAAAAGTCTCCTTATAATTTCACTTGATTATCATTATTCAGATTACCTCTTTCGTCAATATTTTTATTCTTTCCATAAAATATTCTCCCACTATCAAGATTATGTCGATACTGACATGCCATTGAAAACAATTTGTTCGGATGAACACATTTTTTTGCATCTGAGCATTCCTCAAAACGGCTGCAACATCCGAAGGACGCTTCCTTAGATGAATAGTTTTTTACTCTGAATTTAGTGTTTTCCTTAAGATAATTGATTAGTTCAGGAGAATCGATGCTAAATCTTAATCTAATTGTATCTGCTTCGGATTTCCTTTCAGTAATTTTATTTACTGTCGGTTTGTATAATAGCTCGTATTGCGTTTTGCCTAAAATTACTTCAAGCTCATCCTTTTTTTCTTCTATTCTCAATACAATTGAATTGCGAGTTTCATCCCTCCAGGAATTTGAAATAGGTGGGTATTCAGGCTCATAGATATTTATGGCATAAGAAGTAATGGCATCAGAAAGGCGAGCCTTGTTCTCTAATAACAATAGTGAACCTTTTGGTAACTCAAGTTCTTTAATTAGATCTTCAAGCATTAATCTTGTTCTCATTTTCCAATCATGCGATTCAAAAAATGATATTTGTTCATTCATCATTTCCCGCCTCTTTGAAAAAGTCACATTCTCTAACTATTTCAATGCAACATCCTTTGTTTGCATTATACTCTAAAGCAGATTTCACTTTGGTTCCATAGTTGCCTTGCTTCCAGTTTTCACTTCCTTTTTCACCAACAATAACAAAGTTTGTGGCTTTTTTTACATTCTTGTCAACTATTCCACCTTTGGCTTCAATGAAAGCAATAACTTCATTTCTAGTGCCGTAATCAAAATCACCAGTTACAACACAATGTTTTCCTTCAAGAGTTTCAATTCTGTTATGAATTGCAGCATCAACTGGAGATATAAGACCTTTGAAGATAGTAATTAATTCCTCTTTTTCATGAGGTTCAATAATACCATCTTCAAGCACTTTTCTAAGTGCAGCAAGAACAACATCAAAAGGATAGTTTCCTTCTAGATGACGATTATTTATTACCCATTCCGTCAGCAACCTTATCTCATCTTTTGTCAACACATTATCTGCTGTAATATCTTGCAGAATACTTTGTAACGTTTGCAAAGCTATCGTATCATCAGAATACTTTTTTCCAAAACCACTTGTTCTTGTTGATTGTGGCTCAAGATCGAAACCAACAACTTTGTGTAAGTTTGCTAGTTCTTGATAGCACTCATGTGTCATAATGCAATCGGCTAATGCACGATGGGCAGTATTTGATTTAATATCAAAATATTCGCAGACAGTCGATAGTTTATAATCACTTATGTCACTTTTGTCAATTGCCCTTTGAGATAAGTATAAAGTGTCAATGAAGTCATTTGTAAAGTCGAACCCCCTTAACGACATAATCTCGTCATAAATCAGATTAGTGTCATAAGAAGTAATGTTATGTCCTAGAAGAATGTCATCTCCAACGAATGCTAAAAAAGAATCAATTACCTCTTCAATGTGCGGAGCTTCGGTTACCATCTCATTTGTTATGCCGTTTACTTTACTTGCACCTAAAGGGATTGGCATTCTAGGATTGATTAGAGTTTCAAATGTATCGATTATTTTTCCATTTCTAACCTTTACTGCGGCAATTTCAATTATCTTAGCGTATGTTATATTTCTATCTGTTGTCTCTAAATCGAATACGGTATAATCATCAACTAACTTATTATGCCGCCTTCCTTTATTCCGTTCCTTTACCATATAAATGCCCCCTTTCTTTTAAGTAGAGTATACCATAAAAAGGACAATAATAATTATCCTCTTAGGGCAAATGCGGCATTAAACAAAGGAGCTATGATATAATATAAGTAGATGCTATGTGAAACTGTCCTTCAATATAAATATAGTGTTGTTAAGAATAAATATGGAGGGAAACTATGGGATGGTTATTAGAAAAAAATATTAAAAGAAAAGTTGAACGTGTGGCGACCCCATCATCTATAGGAATGTTTAGTGATTCTAACATCATATACATGCTAGAGAAAAATATTCAAGAAGGGACATCAGAAAGAAAATACTGGTTTGAGGAAGGTGAAAGCAGCAATATAAAAGCTATTCTTGATAAATATAGACACTGGTTAATAGAGGAACATTTTTATTCATCTTTCTCAAGAAAAGGATATATGAAAATGGATGATGAAGCTTTTTTCTTCGCTACGTTATATAGATTTGTTAATGGAATTTCAGAGAAAGAGTTTGCGAGGAAAGATAATGCTCAACCAATGCAAATATGGGTTGAGGATGCAAATGAGCCTATCGCTAAGGGTGTCGATGATAGACGTGTAAGAGTTGCAAGATTCGAGATGACACCACTTGGCAGGACAAACAAAAAGATTTTTTTGGCAACTTCCTTGTTTTTTGAAAACAAAGAAGGCTTCCGAGGTGGAGGAGACATCCCCACCTTAGGTGGGTATTCTAAGAAAGTCATGGAGGAGCTTGATAGCAATACAATTAATAATATTCTTTAGATTAATAAAAGAGGAACACTAATCATCAATGATTCAACATGGAATAGAATAACTATTGATGTAGCTAGTATAATAAGACGAGGATGTCATTTTAACAATGACATCCTCGCTTTGCTCTAATGAGTGTGCTTTTGCTTATTCCAGTTAATGCCTCAACTTGCTTATAAGTTTTTCCTTCTTCTAAAAGATCCAATGCATGAGTTAACTGTGTGTGTGAATACTTCTTTGGTCTGCCTTCTCTGTAGTTTGGATCTTGTCTAGCGATTGACTTACCACTCGCGCAGCGTTCAATAATCATCGATCTTTCATATTCACTAAAGGCTAAGAGTACTGTTAAGATAAGTCTTCCAATGTTAGTGTCTTCGATTAATCCCATGTTTAAGATGTGAACTTTGATACCTCTGTCAAACAGCTCTTGTATTGTCTGAACTCCTTCGATCGCAGTTCTTGCAAATCTATCAAGCTTGCAAACAACTAATGTATCTCCACAAGCCAGATTATCCAATAGTGCAGAAAACTTTGGTCTATCCATGCTCTTTCCACTATACGCTTCTGTTATAATCTCTTGACATCCATACTTCTGCAACTCGTTCACCTGATCTTCAAGGCTGTTTCCATCTCTTCCTTGCATTGCTGTTGATACTCTTGCATATCCATAAATCATCTCTTTTCTCCCTTCACTTATGACACTAAGTTATGACACCGTCTAAACGTTGATATTTGTGACAATCGTCTTTGGTATCAATACTTAACAGTTATGATACTTTGGGATACCATCTTGCGACGGTATCCCATTTTTGAAACTCAACATTCAATCATTTCTTCATCGCATTCGACGCATTTAATTCTAACCTTTTTCGTCGCTCTTACTGAGAGGCCACAACATGGGCAGATATACTTGCGGCTGCTAGAAGTTTTTCTTGGTGTCTGAGCTCCATTATCTCCATTTGATTGGCTTCCTCCTGGTACTCCACCAAAGAATGATGCTTCGTTACGGCTGATAAGAATATCAGAAAGCTGATTATCTATCACGAAGTCGAGCAGCTCTTCTGTTGGTTCTGTATGGGACCATCCGTATTTATCTGATCTTTCAACATGTAAACCTCTTGCTTCTGCAGCTTCTCTGAAACGCTTATTGTGGTAGGTGTTTCCTCTGCTGCAATCCTGAATACCATTCTCATAGTTGTAATAGTGAACCATCTCATGAAGAAGGGTTGCTACGATGTTTTCGATTGGTCTTCCCAACGTTCCAGCTCCAATGTTGATTTCGTGGCTGTTTCCTATAGCTGAAACCCATGTGTCTGAATTGAGAGAAAAGTGCCCATATGCTCTTGGCGTGCTCTGGATTGTAATGGTAGGTCTTGAAAGTGAACTTTCAAAATACTGTTCGTTGAGAAGATCGAAGATCTTATTAAGATATCCTGCAACTCTGTTGTAACTTGTCATCTGTTTCATTTCTGTAACTCCTTTCTTTTCTTCTTGAAGTTTTGGAGGGGACAAGTTACAATTTGTCTTGCCCCTCCTTTGTTGGTGTGGGCTTGGCCTTTATCTGGTGTTTTGGTCGATGCTTTGATAAAGGCCTTTTTTATGCTATTGAGAATCTCTTTGAAGCGACTTGCTTAGTAAAAGCGTTGTAAACATCTTCTCCCATCGTTTCTTTGAATCTCTTTGTGTCGAACCTTGTTGAGAGAACTGATCTGAATCTTACGATGTACTGATCAACTTCCATCTCTTCAACATCTCTTGCTTCCATTTCTGCCTTGATCTCATTCTTGATCTCATCTGCTTCTGCCTTCAGTTCTTCGAGCATTGCTTCGTACTCGTTCAACAGTTCGATTTTCTTTAACAGTTCGTTCTTAGCCATTGTATTGTCCCTCCTCAAATTTAAGTGTTATCTTTATCTTGAGTATATAATACTACGAAATTCGTAATTTGTCAATACGTTTTTCGTAAGTATTTTACTTTTTTCGTGACTTTTTTATTCGAATTGCGTATTGAAACGATACGATTTTCGTGTTATACTCATTTCGAAGGGAGATGATGAGATGATCAAATGTAAGTTAAAAGTGATACTCGCAATCAACGAGATGACACAAAAGGAACTTGCTGAAAAAACTGGCATCAGACCACCGACGATTTCAGCTATGGCCAATAATACAGCGAAACATTATCCAGTAGACGTAATGGATAAGATTTGTTCTGTTCTTCATTGTGGAATAGGAGAATTATTAGAGTTTATTCCTGAAGATGATAAGTAAAATCTTCTCAACATCTTTTGTGGTGAGATTGATCCTTTGGTATAATATCTATACAAGAGGATTTGCAGAAAATGTATTAAGAAATTGGGGAATCGAAATGAAACATAAAACGTTTATATTCATCTATCTGTTTTTGTTTTCCATTATGCTTTGCGCATGTGGTAGCAGCACAGATGGAAGCAATGGAGATTATCCTGTTGATATCGGGGATTCGTATGAAGATGTCTACAAATATTGCGAGAAGCATGCTGTCGGAGAGGTTCATTCGTATGATGAAGTGTCTGAACCGTCAATCTGGGCAGATTTGGATTGGTTTGGTGACGGTGATATTTATGAAGTATGGTTTACAGAACAAGGTAGGAATCCAGAAGTTGGAGGAATTGACTATATCAATTTCTCAGTAAAAACAGACAAAGATCATAACAAGGATGATATAGAAACACTAGAAGAGAAGTTAATAGAAAAGCATGGAAGCCCTATTGATTATTCTGTATCTGGATTAAGTGATAATGATATCGCATGGATAGATGGGGAGCTTGGTATAATACTATACTATTTCCCCGATGACCAAAGAATTGATGTTGCATATTTTTCATATGAAGATACTATACTCGATAAGAATAAAAGCTATAACTATGATTCGGAAAATGATTCTGAACATGATGATTGGGATACAGATAACAACGGAGAAGCTGATTGACATGATGTAGATACTGACAATGATGGAAATGTATCAGAAGAAGAGATGAATGATTATCTGGACGATTGGGAAGAAGAAGAACAATAAAGCAATAACATTTCCTTGATTCTCTTGCAAGTGTTGTGTTTACTATTGTAATAATTAATCACCTGTCCTTAGATGATACAATAATATCAAAAAAGGGAATGCCGCAATGGTATTCCCTTTAACCTATATGAACACTTTCAAAACAAGTGAATCAAAGACCTGAAACGTGACTTATTATAAAAAGAAAAGAAGAATAATCATTATTATACGTATATTAATACGTATACGTAGACATTTTCTCTACTGTTCTTTATTCCATTTTTATTGTGATATTATTAAGTCTCTTTTCAATCGTCTTGCAAATTGTGTCTGATATGAATTGACGAGTTCTCTTATCTTTGTACATTTCGCCTATATCCTTAAATGCTATTTCAAGTGATGTGTCGATATCATACCTAATAGCACCAATCATTGCTCTGACAGCCTCGTTTACGAGTTTAGCACATTGCGCACGTGCCAATTCTGGGACTTGCGCCTTGATTTCTTCAACTGCGATAGTATGCATTTCTTGTACATGAGCAGTATCATGTATGGGATTCTCTCTAAAATCTCTTTCTATGTGGCCATGATAGGCCGAAGTATTACCCATAATTATTATTCTCCTATAGTAATTGCTATTGTTGAGGAGGGAGTGGCTTATGGGATTTCCCAAATTTGGAACTTGGGAAATCGCCAAAAGCTGCCACGCAGTCTCCATGAAAAAAATCACAAACATCCAAAAACAAATTAACTTCTATATAATCTTTCTACCTCAAATCTAAGATCCCCATAATCCTCATTAAGAACTTCCTTCTGCATAAAAGTAGAAAAATCACCTTTATACTTTTCATTTATGATTCGATTAAGTTCTTCTTTGAACTCATTTTCTTTGAACTCTTTTTCTTTGAACTCTTTTTCCGTATCATATTTTTCGATTTCGAAAGCTCTAATTGCATCCAATAATTCTTTTGCTTTTTTCATAAGAAATACTCCTTGTAATCTCAAAAAATATAACGAATTGTTGTTTCTTTGAAAGCATGTTTATTACCATCTGTCATCTAATGCGTTGAGATCACTTATCGTAAGTGCTTTCTTGCGCTCCCTTTCATCTAAAACAGAATAGGCGAGAAGATGTGACTCTTCTTCATTAAATTCTGTGTGTGAGTAAATTGCTTGAGCTCGATCTGCACGATGCATTTCCCATAGATTGGGAACATCCTCTTCAAGCCATTTCATCTTCCCAATATACTGACCTGTTGGAGAGATAATCTCTTTTAATTCAGAAAGAGATTTGCCATTATCTATTTTATCTTTTTTATTTATGGTATTTATGTTATCTATTTCTCTATTCATATGTGATTCAGTTTCGTTCCTTGTGTGAGATTTTGCCGTTTCAACCTTGATATCGCGCTGTTTCGCGCTTGATTCATTAGAGTCCCAATTCTGAATTGCTTTTCTAAGTCCCTCTTTTGGTTTTGTTACAAAATGAAGAACACCTGAAGATGCTTCGAAAATGAACCCATCTTCTTGCAAAACTTTTAATGCACGATGATACGATGATTTTGAAATACCAATTGCCTCCTCAACTGCTTCACTACTCAACCATTTCTCATGCTCATTAGCATTACTTGCCAAGTATAAATACATCGCAAATACAGTAGGCTTCTTTTTATACTTCTTAAAAGCATATTCCCATGCTTCGATTCCTACCTGAAGGAATGGCTCTTTACTTTTTTTATAATTTGGCTTATTGATTACAATCTTTTTTTGGTTGGGATAGGACATTTTTTTCTCCTCAAAACATATAAAACACAAATAAACAATCGATGCTTAAAAAAGCGTAAAAAAAGAACAGCTCTGATAATCTGAAATGGTGTTATTAGATCCAAAACTATAGTCTTAATAAAGAATTCTCTCTCTCATTTTCTATTTAAATTATAACTGAATTTTCAAGAATTCTCAAATTTCCAAACTATTACTTTGAATTTTAAAAGGAAAAAAGACGAACCATTCTTTCGCCTTTTTTCAAGTACCTCTATTCATTTGTATAACCTTTCTCTATTAGGCTGCTGAAATATCATTTTGATTTGGAAACTCTACTTCAACTGTTTTTGTCTCTTTAGACTCTCTTAATTCTGTTCCAAATTCTGCAACTTCTTTGTACTTATCTAAGAACCATTTCTTGATAGTTGGATAGCGAAATCCATTTGAGTGGCATCTAGAGATATATATTTTATCTTCCAACTCTGCAAGCGCGCTTTCGACATTCGCCTTTGGTTCATGTGATTTGATATACTCTCTCATATAGTCATATGTGAGACCTCTGTAACACTCCTTGTTTGGATTCTTTTTTATTGTATGCTTTCTTACGTTTATTCCTTCATATGTGTTCAGAACATCTTGAAGCATTTTGTATTCCTTTGTGTGAGGATCTGAAGCGGCAGTTGCAAATTTTCTAGTCATCACTACTTCATTCTTTTCAAAATCTATTCTAATTGGCTTCATTGCTAATGCTCCTTTCTTATCATCTCAATTTTGACCCTTGTTTAAGCTGCGAGGATCGCTGCCCTCTTCTCGTGGAAGGCTTTGATTTCAGGGAACTTTTTCAGGAACCATTCTTTCATCTCTCCATAGGAGCATGTTTCTGCCATTGCATATTCTGCATCATCACCAATTCCTCTCAGCATTTCATACTCCTTCATGATTGTCTGATCTTCATCATCATGCTTTGCAATGTACTTTTCCATGTAAGCGTAGGTTAAGCCTTTGAAGGAGTCTCTCTTTCTGGATGCTGATCTAACTTCCACTTTGAAGCCTGGATAATCATTCTTTGCTCTCTGAAGGTCCTTATATTCTGGAGAGTCAAATCTGCTTGCTTTCATTGAGAATGCCTTAGTAATAACGATTGTGTTGTTCTTTTCATTGATTTTAATAGTAGTCATTTTGTTTACCTTTTTTAACCTTTCTTTTTTCTTTTGTGAAATTTAATTAATTATTATTTGAGTGATAATTATTAACTGATCGATTAGTGGCAATAGATTGTTGCAGCAAATACTTTTCCTGATTTCGGGCTACTAATCCAAAATTTTACTGATTCCCCACTTTCTCTTTCGCTCAGGACTTTAATAATGTTTGGAATTGCTTCCATTTTTACCATCATAGGTAATGCTCCTATATTCTTTTCTGCTTCCCTAATGAAGTCCTTTGCTACTCTTAATTCTTCGTTCATTTTAGTTCTCCTTTCTGGTTTGGTCTTTCTTTATCTTATGGTTGTATCCTCAATTATTTCAAAAGTTTTTTCTAGATTTCAAAGTGTTCAATAACAACTTCAGGTAATCCTTCAGGAAACAATTCTTCCTCTGTCAAAGCCTTTCCACAGTCCTTGCAGATGTATGTTTCGTTTGGATCATAGTCTTCATAATGAACGATTATCTCTCCACAATCCTCACAATATCCATTGAAGTCTTCAGCCTCTATACTCTTGATTGTCAATGTTTCGTTTTCATAACTTGCTTTGATGTTTGCTTCGTATCCACAGTTACAAGATACGTAATTGGAAATTGCTTCGAAGCAGTTTACTTCATTCATCGATGCGATTGCTTTGTAGACTAACGGAACAAGATTGTTGTATTCATCGCTATCGAGAGTGCAACTGTTTTCTACAATTACTTCGTTCCCAGATGTAACTATGTCTTCGATGAAACTTGGAACATTCTTCTCTTTGCTTTCTCTGACAACACGCTTTGCCTCTTCAACGGCCTTCATTGCGATTTCCTTGTTTTCCATTTCAATTTTGATGTTTGTGTAAGCTTCCATTTCTTTTCTCCTTTTCTTTTTATCTTTGTAATTTGTTTTTCTTTTCTCTAACCCTTTCCTCATCTTGTAGCTACATTATAGTGGATTTGTAGTCCAATTCTTTGGTACTTATTATTTTTTTTGAATTATTTTCATAATAAAAAACCGTTGAGATTTCAACGGTTTTTCGCTCTTTTGGTCTTTAAAAGGTATAACGTCTAAGATTCATTTTATATGCGTTTCATACTACTCCATCTTTATTCTTCTACTCAATGGGGTCATCTGTTGAAGTGGTGAATACTATTTAAAATGAATCCAGATTGTCAAGAAGGATATTAATGCCCCTATTTGATACAGTTAAATAATATCGATAAGTAACATTTGAACTGGAATGTCCCATTTGATTACAAAGTATGTGCATTGGCGTATTCATTTCTGCTAATCTTGTTCCATATGTATGGCGAAGATAGTGGTATTTGAAATCAATATTCAGTTCCTCTTTAATTCTTCTTGTATGAAATTTCATAGAGTTAATTGTTTGTATTTTTCCGTTTGGTAATGAATTAATGAGATCCAATGATGAAATCTTTTTTCCATCAGTATCGTCTAGGATAGTCTTTTTTTGTTCTCTGATTTCTGAGTACTCCGTTTCAAAAATGATTCTGCGCGTAAATAGATCAAGAAGATATTGCTGAAGCGGAGATGAAATATAGATTGTCCTTTTTGCTTTCCTAGTTTTAACAGGGACTAGTTTAATTACACCATTCTGGTACTGCATTTGTCTATCAATCACTATTGTGCCTTCTTTCATATTTATATGATCCCATTTAAGGCCATAGCACTCGTTGATTCTTAAACCGCAGTACTTTCCCAATAAATATGCTGTTTCAGCATTAGTGTTTTTGAAATATGCATCTAACAAATCCATTTGCTCTTTGGTAAATGCAATTATCTCATCTTCATCATCCACCCTTCTTGTTGGCATTTTTATTCGAGATCCCTTGTTTAAGCATAGTTTGCTATATATATCGAAATTAATATAATTTCTTGAATATGCTTGCCCAAATATCAGGTAAAACATCTTAAGAAAAGACTCAACATATCCGTAAGCTCTTCCCTCTGTATAGTAAAGATGAGACAAATAATCATTCACTTCGGCAACTGATATTGAATCGATCAATCTCTTACCAAATGCTGCTTGAATGTGATTGTTCCATAAGCTATCTTGCTTACGGATTGTGGTATATGACTTTCCACTCCTTCCTTTATTGCAGTATTCATCAAACACTTCTTCAATCGTTTTTCTTTCTATAACTTTGCCTTCAGTATTACTATTTTGAAGAATAAGCATCGCTCGCGTTCGAGCCTTTTGTGCTTGTTTAGATGTTTTGAAATAATTCCCATTTTCATCTTTTGTCCTTTTTCGATCATATCTTTTACCATTAATAGTCATTACGAAGCGATAACCCCAATAACCATTCGCCATTTGGAATACTCCATCCTTTTCTTTCATAATAAATCTCCTTTCAAAGTTGTAATAAACACAAACATAGTTAAAGGAAACTCATATATAAGACTCACATAAGTTGTGAAAAAGATGTTATAAGATGCTCGATCCAACAATGGCTTCTTTGATGCCTTTCTTACATACAGTTCACGAAATGGCAAGAGACGAAGCAAGACACGGCAAGGCATTCGAAGGTCTGCTGAAGAGATACTTCTAAGCCCTTCCGCCATACAAAAGTATGCAAGGTCTTGAGAGATGGGAGTCGCTCCCATCTCTTTTTTATTGGTTCTTATCCTACTTTATCCTACTTTATACTACTTTAGGCGAAACAGCACTCTGCGTTCGTCTGTTTGTATATAGTAGTAGCATGAATAGTAAAACTGACACAGGGGTGGCGGGTATGAGACCATTGAAAACAAAAGTCAGCATCACGGTAGATAACGATACGTTGGATCAGGTCCGTAAAATGGCAGATGAGGACGAACGCAGCCTGAGCAACTACATCAACCGCATTCTGCGCGCATACGTAGACCAGTCATCATCTGGTAAGAAGCTTATATTTACGATTGAAGACGAAGACGATCTGTAGCCGCAGATCTGTCATCGTTTTGTGTGTAAGAAAAAATGATACAAAAGTGACTGTCCCTTTTGTATCATTTTTTGTGGAAGAAGAGGCCGCCATGAATGGCAGCCTCCTTTTAGTTATTTGATTTTCGCTGTTGTTTTGATTACGCTCCACGCTCCATAGTAGGTGGTTGTTCCTACCTTCTTGATGGCGCGGATCTTGACCTGATACTTCTTGCCCTTCTTCAGGCTCTTGATAACTTTACTCTGCTTGGTAGATGTTGTCTTCTTCCACGTAGAGGTTCCTTTTACCTTGTACCAGATCTGGTAAGTCGTTCCACCTGTCTTTGAAACAGCCGTCTTCGCCTTGACAGTCATCTTTTTCTTACCAACTGTGACAGTTGCGAAAGCCGCCTTCTTCGGATTGATCTTGAAGGTCTTCGTCAGGGTGCCGGTGTAGCTGCCAGCTCCCGTGATGGTGACGGTTGCCTTACCTGCCTTCGTATTGTTCTTATAGGCCAGCGTGTAGTCGGTATCCTTGACCAGCTTCACGCCGTCCTTTGTCACGGTCGGTGCCGGCTTGATCTGCTTGCCGGTGTAAACCTTGTCAGCAATCTTGGCAACGGTTGCACCCTCGAGGGATATCAGTTGCCCGATGACAACATCCTCTGCGCTGATTTCTTCGGTACCCGCTTCATCAGCGAAGTACTTGCCGCACTGTTCGCACTTCCAGTATTCGATGTTGCCGGCTGCTTCTTCTGTCGGAGCAACTGCTTCAACGTGCGTCAGCGTGTGATCCTTCTTGGCAATCGTCTTCTTTTCAACGTGGGATGGGTCCCGCTTGCAGACTCTGGTCTGCTCGCCTGCCTTCGTACAGGTGGCTTCGGTCGTTACCTCCCATTCGCCCCAATCGTGACCGAGTGCCTTGATCACAGTATCTTCCTGATTGATCTCTGCTGTTCCTTCAGCATCGCTGAAGAGATGTCCGCAGCCTTCGCACTTCCAGTATGCAGTGTTGCCGGCCTCCTCGCAGGTGGCGTCCTTGGCAGCTACTGCAACGATTGAGTGGACATGTCCAATCATCGGAATCGGGCGCGTTTCTTTATGGGACGGGTCATTCTTGCAGGTTCTTGTTTCTTCGCCTTCCTCTGTTTCAGTTGCAGGCTTCGTGACTTCCCATTCACCCCAGTCGTGACCGGTTGCAGCTACAACAGTATCTGCCTGTTCGATCGGCGTTGTGCCCGCTTCATCTGCAAAGGCTTCGCCGCAGACGCTGCAGGTCCAGTATTCGATGTTGCCGGCTGCCTCGCAGGTCGGAGCTTTTGCAGCAACATGCGTCAGCTTGTGAGCTGCCTTGATGACGGTGTCTTCCAGTGTGATTTCGTTCTGGGCGTTTGCATCGCTGAAGAGCTTGCCGCAGTCGTTGCAGGTCCAGTACTCGATGTTGCCGTCTGTTGTGCAACCCGCAGCCTTTGCATTGGTCTTGGTCAGATTCTTGTGCTGACAAGCCTGCTTGATGACGACGTGGTAATTGAAATCCTTACTATTGTAGTCGTCACCGACCCAGGCGTTTATAGTTGTGTCCTTCGTAACAGTGATCGTACTTTCGTTCGTACCGTCAACGACCGGCCCATCGCCCTGCTGCCAGCCGTATGTAATCGTGCCGCCGGCCGGATTGTTGCTCGCTTCGATGATCATTGTCAGCTGGTCGCCAGACTGGACTTCGATAGCACTTTCATCATCCAGCAAAGTCTTTGTACCGGAATTGATTTTGTAGTAAGCCTGGGCTGTAAATTCGGTATCGATCTTCACGTTGATGGTAGCCTTCTGACGGTCCTGCCCATCGGAAACGATACAGTAATATTCGCATGTCATTGGATCTCTTACCGTGAACGTTGCGTTAGTAGCGCCTTCAATTGGATCCCCTGATTGCCACGATCTGTACGCGTAGTACCACTGGTACGTAAGCATGTGGCCGTTGCCGCCGCTGGTTTTGACTTCCAGCGTCAGAGGTTCACCCGGTAAAACGCTGACCTCTGTTTCTGCTTTGCCGCTATCCATGGCGGTTACTTTCAGTCCTGTATCGAAACGGACCGTAAAGGTGATCGCTTTGTATTCAAATCCATCGTCAACCCAGCAGGTGTATTCTCCAGGTTCGTTTGGCGTGAACCGATAGGTGTATCCAGTAACTCCTCTTATCCAATCATCCGTAGCATTATCCTGCCATTCGTATGTCAGGCCGTTCGGAGCATTTGTATGCGCATTGACCTTCAGGACTGCTTCTTCGCCTTCCTGCACTACGACATCTGTCTGCTCAGCAGATGCTTCCAGTCCGCTTTCGATATCGAAGTAGAAATGAGCTTCTGCCTTGTTGTACCCATCGGTAACCTCTACGTCAACAGTGCCGCCGGTTACCGGCGTGTATTCATATTCACCGGTCGTTGTCTTGATAATGTCGCGGTAATAATCTCCGGAACCTGTCGTTGGCAGGTACCAGGTGTATTCCAGTTTCTCCGGCGTCTGTGTTGTCGCATTGATCTTCAGTGTGACGGTGTCACCAGGATCCATTTTTATGCTCTCGTTGTATGACAGTTTCAGGCCGCCGTTAACGGTTACGAGGAAAGATGCTTCGGCATGGTTTCCGTATTTGTCCGTTACCTCGCAGTAGTACCATCCTGCCCACTTGGCATCGATCGTGTTGGTGTTCGGATTGTCTTTTCCTGTCAGTTCTTCATCCGATGGGAATGATCCGTCGTCCAGACTTGCTTCCCACGAATACTGCATGCCATCCATATCATCTGCCGTCACCGGAACGGTCAGCGGAGCGGAGCTTCCTGCAGCAATGTCAACATTATCCTCATACTCACCGATCTCCAGATGGTTCTGCACTTCAACATAGAAGTATGCATAGCACTCTGTACCGTATTCGTCGGTAATGAGACACTGATAATTCTCCGTCTTGTTGGCTGCCTTGATCGTCAGCTCATTGGTAGTAGCGCCGCTGTAATCCTCATTGTAGCTTGGTATGAGGTGATTACTTTCACCGGTGAACCACTTATAGCGGTACGTGTTTCCAGCCACCTCGCTGGTTGGCGTAACCTTCAGCTTTACTTCTGATCCCGGTGCGACTTCAAAATCATCATCATCGTATGTTACGTTAATACCGGTATACAGATAAAGGTTGAACGTCATCGTCTTAGTATTGCCGTTTTCCTCCTTTACTTCACAGCTGTACTCTGTTGCCAGGCGGTTGAAGTCTTTGACCAGATATTTGTTTGGCTCATCCTTATCCTGCGGATTGACGCGGACTTTTTCTCCATCGGATAATCTTTTGTACCATGTGTACGTTAAATCACCATTTGCTGCAAAGGCTTCCACCTGCAAAAGCTGGTCATCGCCAGGCTTTACCTGGAAGGTGGTGCCGTTGGCACGGACGGTAAATCTGTTATTAACAAATACCTTTATGCTCGGCCACTCGCTATTGCCATAGCTATCAGTGATTTTGCAGATGTATTCCTCTGATTTTGTAACGTTTTCAACGGTCAGGATTTTTTCTGTTGCGCCCGGAAGAGGGTTGTAGTCTCCATCATACCAGCGGTATTGGAGACTAGCATCTTCGCCGCCTTTGACCGGAACGGAAAGCTCAACATCCCCCCCGAGATCAACGTAGACATCATCGATATCGTAGTCGATGGACCAACCAGCATTCACGAAGACATTGAACCAAACGTTCGTGTAATATCCGTATTGGTCACTTACTCTGCACCAATACTGTGCAGTTTGGGTAAGCGGCTCTGTTGTCAGGCTCGCACCGTCTTCATCCAGAGGCTCTTCATCTTTTTCCCATTCATAGGTCAGCACTTCGCCCTCATTAGCGGTGACTGGTACTTCCAAAGTGGCTGTTTCATTCAGATTTACCTCTATGTCCTGATACTCTTCTCCGTTAAGCACAAGTCCCGTATCCGGATGAACATAAATGAGAACATCTTCGTTGTTGCCATACTCATCTTTAACAGTGCAGCGGTACATTTCGTAAGCATCAACACTTTCTACTGTGTAAGTAGGATCCGTTGCCCCTTCAATGGCATCGCCAGATTCTTCCCAGACATCTTCTTCAGTGTTGAGTTCTGCTTTATGCCATTCGTATGTCAGATTATCCTTGCCCTTGGCTGCTGTTGCATAAACCTCAAGCGTTGCCGGGCTTCCCTTTGGAGCCGTCACGTTGTTATTGTCTGCATGGATTTCCAG
>JAEEGL013436745.1_pt1 | contig 19976 bp, 14 predicted proteins | sample 9134231 | NCBI WGS metagenome assembly JAEEGL01 (sample SAMN16246548, study PRJNA631951) | gut metagenome | biome: gut microbiome; feature: rumen; material: fiber-attached | host: Bos | place: Iran: Karaj | collected 2018-10
TATTTAAGCTTGTTGTTTCTATTTTGTCTTTATAACTTACTCTTAAATAAACTGTCTTTGTTTGTCCCGCTTGTACTACATCTGATCCATCTTCATAAACTATTTCATAATTAACGTTATCTTTATCTATATTAAGCGAATCTTCATCAAAATAATAGTCTTCATTTGATGTATTATTTAATGTTAGTTTATATTCAATCGTATCTCCTGGTACATTCATCTTTAAGTCTAGATTTACTGCATTATTATTACTTGTTGCACCTGTTACTTCTTCTATGTTTCCTCTTGTATCATTTATCTCAATACTTGTAATCTTTACGTCATCTGGATTACATGTTTCTGCTGCTATTACTAATACTGGAATGCAAAATAATATTAGTAATAATGTTAACAACTTACCCTTCATAATATTACACTCTCCTATTATACTTTTATTATATAATTGTTTATATTTTAGTGCAATGAAAAAGATATAGCCTAGCTATATCTTATTATTATGGTGTTGGCGTAAACGTTCCATTGTTCCATGTTCCTGAAACTTTAGTAAATTCTGGATGAGTTGAAACTCTTGAAAACATTGATTCAAAATCTGCTGATTTATTTATATTCCAATCATTTATATCACTGCTATCTACTATGTTTTCACATGTAGAAAACATAGCTTTAAAATCTAGTGCATTTGATACATCCCAATCTTTTACATAACTTAAATTTGTTATATTATTACTCATAGCAAAAGTTCCATAAAAACTAGTAACATTTGAAGTATCCAAATATTGTAGAAAACTATAGTCTTCAATATAATCATTATTATAGAAAGCCCAAGACATATCAGTTACTTTACTTGTATTAAAATTTTCAGATAATATTATTCTCTTTATTATTCCACCTGAAGTTCCGTCAGATTTATATGACATTGAAAACATATGATTAATTGTTTCTAAAGAATCCGTTTTCCAATTACTTAAATCAACTTCTTCTACTGAGAAAAGCATTTGGAATAAATAGCTCATGTCTGTTACATTTGATACATCCCAATTTTTTATTGCATCAACACTTTCAAGTATTTCACATCTATGAAATAAACCTCTTAATATTTTAACATTTGATGTATCCCAATTTTCTAAACCATCAATACTTTTTAAAACTTTATCAGATGAAAATGCATATTCAAGATTTTCTACTTTTGATATATTATAATTTACTAATGGTAAAAGATCTTCTATAGAAGTTGAAGTTAAAAAATATCCCATATCTACTACGTTTGAAGAATCAAATTGTTCAATTCCAGATATATCTTTTAAGTTAGTAAAAAAGCTAAATATACTTCTAGAATCTTCGTTTAAAGCAGGTGTTTCATCTTCACTCCACCAATATATTGTTCCATTATCAAACCACATATAGATTGGATATGGTGAATCTGCTGTTGATACGATATTTTTATCTTCTTTATTAGTATCTATTGGTTCACTAGTATATCTATTTATAGCAGTTATGCTTGTTCTATCATCAGCAGCTAAATTTATCATTTTTGATTTTACCTCTGGTCCTGTTAAAAACATAGCTTCTTTGGCATTTATTTTAATATTACTTTCTATTTCTAAAATACATTTGCATGCTGCTTTTGTTATTTGCGGTGTAACACTAAAGATTGATATTATTCCTATAATTATTAATACGTGTTTTAACATTTTATGAGCTTTAAATAATGTCATAGATAAAATTAATGATATTATTAAAACCATCATATATTTAACTAGTTGATCTCCTGTATTTGGATTATCAATTGATTTGTTTGAAAGATTAATTGTTACATTGCTTTGACTAGTATATATTCCGTTACTTAAATTGGATGCTTCTATTTTATTGTTGTAGCTTACTCTTAAATAAACAGTCTTTTGTTGTCCTGCACCAACAACATCAGTACCGTCATCATAAATTATTTCATAGTTAACATTATCTTTATCGATATTTAATGAATCTTTGTCAAAATAATAATCTTCGTTTGATGTGTTGTTTAAAACAAGTTTATATTCTATAGTGTCCCCAGGGACGTTCATTTTTAAATCTAAATTTACTTTATTATTATCCCCAGTTGCTGTGTTTATTTCTTCTACATTTCCTTTGGCTTCACTTAGCTCAATACTAGTAATCTTTACGTCATCTGGATTACAAGTTTCTGCTGCTAATGCTATTACTGGTATGAAAAAAATTATTAACAAAAAAGTTATTAACTTATTTTTCATGATTAGTTACCTCCTTCATTAGTCTTAAGTGTTAGGTAACCACCTTCACCATAATGTGCCCAAACAAGATCTCTATAGTTCTCGTTGCTTGTACTAAAGTTTGGTAATTCTGAAGTGACTGGAAATACATAAGTCGATTCATTGGTATTTGAAGATGTATCCCAATTTTCTCCAACATAAATATGCTTTAACTTTTTTGAACCATCAAAAATCTTTTTAAAATTTGTAACGTTTCTTGTATCAAAATTACTGATATCTATTTCTTCTACATTAGCCATATCTCCGAACATTCCTTGCATTTGTTTTAAATTTGATGTATCCCAATTATCTAATCCATCAATCGAAGTTAATACGGAATTTTTATAAAATAAATAAACCATATTAGTAACTTTTGAAGTATCCCAATTTTTTATTTCATCTATTGACTCTATATTAGGACTTTCATATAGAAGATATCCAATATTTGTTACATTTGATGTATCCCAGTTTTCTATTCCAGACAAGCTTTGTAAATGTGTATTTTGTCCAAAGACACCACTCATTCCAGTAATATTACTTGTGTTCCATTTACTAAGATTTGTTAAATCTGTTATAGAAGTTATATTAAACATAAAATCAATATTAGTTACTTCTGTCGTATCCCAGTTTTTTACACCTGAAATATCATTTAAATTACTAAATTTGTTAAACATACTGCCTGAACTAGGATTAAGTGACGGAGTATTATCTTCACTCCACCAATATATTGTTCCATTATCAAACCACATATAGATTGGATATGGTGAATCTGGCATAGATGCAATATTTTTTTCTTCTTTATTAGAATCATCTGGTTCTGTTTCTGATTTTTTTATTGCAGTTACTGCTGTATCTAAATATCCATATCTAAATCTTTCTGTTGAAGTATCATCTCCAGCTAATTCTTTCATTTTAATATTTACTTCTGTTCCTGGCAAAAACATACCTTCTTTAGCATCAATAGATACGTTACTTTCTATTTCAAGTACACACTTACATATTGCTTTTGTTATTGTTGGTGTAAAACTAAATACTGATACAACAACAATTATTATTGCTAAATACTTTAGCTTTTTATGTAGTCTTATCATCACCAACATCAATGTTATTGATGCAATGATTATTACTACATAATGTATTATTTTATCTCCTGTTGGAGGATTATTAACAGAATTGTTTGTAAGGTTTATTGTTACGTTACCTTGATTTGTATATACTCCATTACTTAAGTTAGTTGTTTCTATCTTATCTTTATAACTTACTCTTAAATAAACTGTCTTTGTTTGTCCCGCTTGTACTACATCGCTTCCATCTTCATATACTATTTCATAATTAACATTATCTTTATCTATATTAAGCGAATCTTCATCGAAATAATAGTCTTCATTTGAAGTATTATTTAATGTTAGTTTATATTCGATAGTATCTCCAGGAACATTCATTTTTAAATCTAGATTTACTACATTATTATCTCCTGTAGCTCCTGTTACTTCTTCTATATTTCCTCTTGTATCATTTACTTCTATACTTGTTATTTTTACGTCATCTGGATTACATGTTTCTGCTGCTACTACTAATACTGGAATGCAAAATAGTATTAGCAATATTGTTAACAATTTACCCTTCATAATATTCCACTCTCCTATTATATCTTTATTATATTATTCTTTATGTTATAGTGCAATGAAAAAGATATAGCCTAGCTATACCTTTATTATTATGGTGTTGGAGTAAATGTTCCATTATTCCAAGTTCCAGACACTTTACTAAAATCTGGGTGAACGGGTGTATTTCCAAACATTCCATTAAATGATGCATTTTGAGAAATGTCCCAATCATTTATTGCACTAGCATCTTGCATATCTGGAATTCTATAAAACATGTAAGACATTTCTAATACATTACTTACATCCCAGTTTTCTAGACCCTCAAGTGATTTTAATTCTCTACATCCTATAAACATAGATAACATATTTTCAACATTTGATACATCCCAATTTTTGAAATAACTCAAATTATCTAATTTAAAATTATAGTAAAACATTGTAGTCATATCAGTAGCACTAGATGTATCTAAATAATTAACAAATTCATAATTTTCTAATACTCTATTATTATAAAAAGTTCCATGCATGTCAGTAACTTTACTTGTATCAAATTTATTTGATAAAATTATTCTTTTTAAGTGTCCAACACTATTATTACCATCATATAACATACCAAATGAGAATGACATGTTTTCTAAAGATTTGGCATTCCAATTACTTAAATCTATTTCTTCTAAGCTATAACAACATGAAAAAATATTTTCTAATGTTGTTACTTTTGATACATCCCAATCTTTAATAGCAGACATATCCGTCAATAATACGTTGGATTCTACTAACCCACTTAATATAGTTACATTAGAAGTGTTCCAATTTTCTATACCATTCAGTGATAACAATTTATTTCCATAAAATAAATTTGACATATTCGTAACCTTAGATGTATTCCAATTTTCTAATCCTGATAAATCAGTTGCTGTTGTACTAAATCTTTGGAAAGTTCCAGCAAGAGATTCTACATTTGATACATTCCATTCTTTCAATGCTTGTAAACTATCCAAATTATCAAGAATAAATAGTTTATCTAAATATTTTGTATTAGTAACATCGTATGTTTTAAGTCCAGATATATCAATCAAAGAACTTAAATCTATAAACATACATGAAGCATCTTCGTTTAATGATGGAGTATCATCTTCACTCCACCAGTATATTGTTCCATTATCAAACCATACATATATTGGATATGGTGAATCAGCAGTTGATACTATATTTTTGTCTTCTTTGCTTGAATTATCTGGTTCTATTGGTGATTTTTTTATCGCAGTAATGTTATGATTTATAAAATTATATCCACTAGAAGATGTTGAAGTATCGTCACCTGCTAATTCTTTTATTTTTATATTAAAATCTACACCAGGTAAAAAAATTGCCTCTTTTGCATCTATTTGTATATTACTTTCTACTTCAAGAATACATTTACATACTGCATTTGTTATTTTTGGAGTAACACTAAAGATTGATAAAATTCCAACTATTATCAACAATTTTTTTAAATGTTTGTGAGCTTTAAATAATGTTAATAATAGTATTATTGAAATTGCTAAAACAATAATATATTTTATTATTTGATCACCTGTTTTTGGATTTGTTTCTTTATTTGATAAATTAATTGTTACATTACTTTGTCCTGTATATACTCCATTACTTAAGTTTGTTGCTTCTATTTTATTATTGTAACTCACTCTTAAATAAACAGTCTTTTGTTGCCCTGCACCAACTATATCTGTTCCATCATCATATATGATTTCATAATTTAAATTATCTTTATCGATATTTAATGTTGATTCATCAAAATAGAAATCTTCATTTGATGTATTGTTTAAAACAAGCTTATATTCGATAGTATCTCCTGGTACATTCATTTTTAAATCAATATTAACTTTATTATTGTCTCCAGTTGCATTATTTACTTCTTCTACATTTCCTTTTGTATCACTAAGCTCGATACTAGTAATTTTTACATCATCTGGATTACAAGTTTCTGCTGCAAATGCTATTACTGGTATGAAAAAAATTATTAACAGAATTGTTATTAACTTACCCTTCATAATATTACACTCTCCCTATTTTATACTTTAATTATATATTTTTTTAATATATAAAACAACAAAAAAATAACTCATTAAGAGTTATTCATTTTCCATTAATAATGGTATTATTTGTTTTTTACGAGATACTATTCCTTCTAAGAATAATCCTTCTTCTATTTCTTTATCAAATGCTCTTGTTAAGTTATTAATTGTTACTTGACTTTCATCATATAAAATATAACTTCCATTTCTTAATATATCAGTGACTACTAATAATACAAATGTAGAGTTTGTATCTTTTTTAATTTTGTCTAAGGCACTAATAAATTCTTGTTTTCTATCTAATACTTTAGTACCATCCATAATTATTATTTGTGATACTTTAAAGTTTCTTGTACCTGTATCGAATGTTTTTATATCTGTATTAATTAATTCTAATTCTGATTTATTATCAATATTTGAACTAGCATTAAATATATCAGTAGCATATGTCTTATAGTCTAATCCACTTATTTTTTCTAGTCTTTCTACTACCTCAATATCTTTTTCAGTAGTTGTTGGGCTAGTTAATGCAAGTGTATCTGATAATATTCCTCCAAGCATTATAGATGCTATATCTTTAGGTATTTCTACTCTTGCTTCGTGGAATAATCTATAAATAATAGTATTTGTACTACCAACAGCAGAATTTCTAAAGTTAATTGGATTATTTGTAGAAATATCTCCTATTTTATGATGGTCGATTACTTCTAATATTTCAGCTTCTTCAAGACCATCTGCACTTTGTTTTAATTCATTATGATCTACTAATATTACTTTTTTTCTTTTTCTATTTCTTATATCAGTTAATCTAAATAATCCTTTACAGATTCCATTTTTATCTACTACTGGATAGTTATTAAATCCATATGTTTTTGATTTTGTTAAGAAATCATCATAATAATCAGATTCTAATATTGTTATAGGTCTATTACCTGTAGATATATTTTTTATATAATTACTAAACATTATCTTTTTAACTGTTTTAAAGCTATTATATTTAGTTTTGATTATGTTAACTTTATTTTTCTTAGCAATTTCTATATGTTCATCTTTAATATTTGAATCTCCAGTTAGTATTAATAATTTAACTTTATTTTTTACTGCAGCTTCAATAATGCTATGTCTATCTCCTACAATTAAAATATCATCATCTTTAAATTCAAATTGCTCTATAAATGTTGTACTTTTATAAGTTACAGCATTTACGTATCCTTTTATTTCATCATCAAATTTTAGTACTTCTTCAGCTTCTAATGTTTTTAATATGTTTTCATATGATGTATATAGATAATTATCTATTTCAAAAGATTCTTTTAATATCATCTTTGCTGTTATTATATCTAAAAACTTATTATCTTCATCTACAATAGGTACACCTGTTACATTATTTTCGTCCATATAATTATGGGCATCTTCAATAGAAGATAGTTCATTTAAGTATAAGTCTTTATGATATAAAATATCTTTTATTTGTAATTTAACATTATTAAGATACTTTGGAGCTTTTATATTAAATCTATTTAATATATATTTAGTTTCTTCGTTAATTTCACCTAGCACTCTTGCTTCTGCATATACTCCTAAACATTTTTTTAAATATTCCAATGCAATTGCACTTGTTACAGAATCTGTATCTGGGAATTTATGTCCAAAAATATATACTTTATCCATTATTTACCACCTTTTTAAAATGGAAGTTTCATATTTCCATTAGATACTTGTTTCATCATCTTTTTCATTTGATCAAATTGAGTTAATAATTTATTAACTTCTTGAACTGATAATCCACAACCTTTAGCTATTCTTGTTTTTCTACTTGCTTTTATTATATCTGGATTTTTTCTTTCTTTAGGTGTCATAGAAAGTACAATAGCTTCTATATGTCCCATTTGTTTTGGATCTATTTGAACATTATTAAGTCCTAATTTCCTTGCACCTGGTATTAATTTGATTAAATTTTCAAGAGGCCCTAACTTTTTTATTTGTTTCATTTGTGCTAAAAAATCTTCTAAATCAAATTTACCATTTTGCATTTTTTTAGCTGCTTTTTCAGCTTCTTTTTCATCTATTTCGGATTGAACTTTTTCAACAAGAGAAATAATATCTCCCATTCCTAGAATTCTTCCAGCCATTCTTTCAGGGTCAAATGTATCTATTCCATCCATTTTTTCACTTATACCAATGAATTTAATAGGAACATTTGTTAAGTGTCTTACTGATAATGCAACTCCACCTCTTGTATCTCCATCTAATTTAGTAAGAATTACTCCTGTTAATGGTAATTTATTATTAAATCCTTCAATAACATTAATGGCATCTTGTCCCATCATAGAATCAATTACAAGTAATATCTCTTGTGGATTAACTCCTACTCTAATATTTTCAAGTTCATCCATTAATTCTTCATCTATATGCAAACGACCTGCTGTATCTATTAATACATAATCATATTTATTTTCTTTAGCATACTCTATTGCATTTTTAGCTATATCAACTGGATTTTTCTTTCCTTCATCATATACTGGAATATTTAACTGTTTACCTATCTGTTTTAATTGATCTATAGCTGCAGGACGATAAACATCACATGCAACTAATAAAGGCTTTTTAGCATGTTTTTTTCTTAACATGTTAGCTAGTTTTCCAACGTGAGTTGTTTTACCACTACCTTGTAGTCCTACTAACATAAGTATTGCTGGATTTCCTTTTAAATTAAGAGGTTCTTGTTCTCCTCCTAGTAAATCAGTTAATTCATCTTTAACAATTTTTACAAAGACATCTCCAGGTTTTAAACTCTTTTGAACTTCTTCACCTAATGCTTTTTCTTTAACATTATTAGTAAACTCTTTAACAACAGTATAGTTAACATCGGCTTCTAGTAAAGCAAGACGTATTTCTCTCATCATATCACTGATGTTATTTTCAGTTATTTTTCCTGTTCCTTTTATTTTAGAAAGAGCATTTTGTAATCTTTCTCCTAAACTTTCAAACATTTTCTCACTCCCCTAACTATAATAGTTCTTTTATTTCTTCTAATAATTTTTTATCCACTTTATCTGTTAATATATTAATTATTTTTTCTTTTTTATAATTCAAATGTAATTGTTCTTCTAATTCTAATAATTTTTCTTCCATAATTTTTAATTGATTATGAATAGCATTTCTTGAAACATTATTGTTATCAGCAATTTCTCCTAAAGATAAGTTTTCCCAATAATACATTTCAAAATAATTTTGTTGTTTTTCTGTAAACAAGTTTTTATAACAATCATATAATGCATTTAAATATACTACTTTATCCATAACTCACCTACATCATATCTTTAAATAGTCCATAAATATATTTTTCAATGTCAAATACTTGAAGATCTTCTTTTCTTTCACCTAATCCAATAAATTTAACTGGTATTCCTACACTTTCTTTAATAGCAAGAACTATTCCACCTTTAGCTGTTCCATCTAATTTAGTAAGAACAATTCCTGTAATATTAGTTATTTCTTTAAAAGCTTTAGCTTGACTTATTCCATTTTGTCCAGTTGTAGCATCAATAACTAATAATGTTTCATGAGGTCCATCTGGTATTATTTTACCTATTACTTTATTTATTTTCTCTAATTCTTTCATTAGATTAACTTTGTTTTGAAGACGACCTGCTGTGTCTATTAGTACTACATCTACATTTTCCTGTTTTGCTTTTTCAAGACCATCATAAATAACACTTGAAGGATCTGCTCCTTCTTCTTTTCCAACAAACATGGAATCTGTTCTTTTTGCCCATTCTTCCAGTTGTTCTGTGGCTCCTGCTCTAAATGTATCTCCTGCAACCATCATTACTTTTTTACCTTCATCATGAAGTTTTGAAGCAATTTTTGCAATAGTAGTTGTTTTTCCAACACCATTTACTCCTACAAAAAGAATTACTGTTGGACCAGATTCAGCAAAATTTATTTTATTAACAATTATTTCATCACTAACATAAATTATGAACAATTCGTCTACTATTACTTCTTTTAAATATTCTAAGTCTTCAATATTTTCTTTTCTAACTCTTTTTCTTAATCTATCCATAAATGACATAACTGTATCTACTCCAATATCTGCCATAATAAGGATCTCTTCTAGTTCATCAAAATATTCTTCATCTACTTTTTTATGTCTATTTGTTAGATTAATCAATTTTGAAACAAAATTTTCTCTTGTTTTAGTTAAACCTTTTTCGTATACTTTAACATCTTCTTTTTCTTTTTTTGTTAATTCTTTTGGTTCTTCTTTTTCTTCTTCAGCATTTGTCTTTTGTTCATCTTCTTGTTCTTGATCTTCTTCAACTGTATCAGTTTCTTCATTTTCTTCAAGTTCTTCTTCAACTTCATCTTCATTTTCTTCTTGTTGATTATCTTCTATATTTTCCTCAACAGGTTCTTGTTCTTCAATTTCAATCTCTTCTTGTTCTTCTTCAACTTGTTCAATTTCTTTTTCTTCTTCATTATTTTTTTTGAACATGTTTTTAATTTTACTAAATAAACCCATATAAATCACCACAATTAGTATATCAAAAAAAAGATGATTAATCATCTTTTATTTAATATTTAATGCTATTTTCCCTGCAAAAGCTCAAATGTAATATTATGGTTTGGCATTATTATAGTGCTTGGTGTTTGAACTGCAAACCAATAGTATCTTTGTATATTCCAGTTATTTTCTACGATATTACTAGGATTAAGAATATCTATCTCTTCTTCTGGCAAGGGATTTTCACTACCATTTTGATATCTACTATATTTCCAGCAATCGTATAATCCACTTGATCTATTTACTTCATATTCAGATTGATATGTATTTTGCTCTCCATCAACTGCAGTTTCTTCCGTTGTTGGCTCTAAGTAATATATAGGTATTTCAATTGTTTTTATATCTACTAATTCTCCAGGAGTATATAATTTGTTGTCATAAACAATTATTGTTCCTTGACATCCTAAATATTTATTTTCATCATTTATTTCACCATTATAGTATGTGTAATCGCATTTTAATCCAGTTAAATCATATGGTATTTCGCTCATTTCAGTTGCTTTCAAATATCCATCAAAATCAATCTTATAAGTCACGCTATAACCTTTTTCAATTTCAACTTTTAAATCAATATTTAGCTTTAGTGTTTCTATTGCAGATGATATAGGCATTATAGATAATCCTACTAATAGTCCTACTAATACTTTTAGTTTTTTCTTTTTTCCTTTTATTATTAGCATAACTATTGTTACTACTAGAATTATTCCTAATATTAAAATTAGTATAATTGTTCCAACATCCATACCTTTGGATGTATCAGGTACTTTTATAACATTTCCTTTTTCATCTAATAATTGTACTGATGCAGTTGTTTCTTCAGAATATTTATTATCTACTAATAATGTATCATCTACTTCTTTCTCATATGTAATGGTTACATGTAAAGTAGTTTCTCCTTGTGCTTTTAAAACATCTTCTACTTCATATCTATATTTAATATATTCTGAATCATTAAATGATGTTTCTTCTGATATTTGATAAATATTATCAGTATTATTTTTTACTACTACTTTATATTTTACATAGTCATCTTTTGTCTTAAATGCAATATCAAAGCTCATATCTAATCCATTATGTTTTGGATTAGATTTAATAGTAGTATTTTCTGATTTATCTTCCATTTCAATAGATTTTATTTCAATTGCTTCTTTTGCATAAACACTTGGAATTAATAACATGCTTATAAATAATGCAAATAAAATAATTTTTATTCTTTTCATACTATTTCTCCTTATTGCAAAAATGTTGATGTTTGTAATCATCAACATTTATTAACTATTTTATTTCTTTAACAAGTGTTTTTGTTCTATAAACATCTTTTGTTACTAATTCCGTACCAGCTGAGTTATTAACATCTGATGGTGAAGTAATTAAAGAATTAGTTTTGATATAATACCATTCAATAAATGCACTACTAGAAACATATTCACCTAATTGAATTGTCCCATCTTTTTTATAGTTGTAAAGTATATTATTTTCAGTATCTCCTTCTTGTTTAGTATCATGCCATTCACTTACTTCATATACTTTATATCCATCTTGTTCTGTTCCTTCTACAAAATAATTTCCACAATTTAGTGTTACTTTTTTGTTATTTGTAGATTCGATTACAATGTATGAATCATATTTATCACATGTTTCTGAAGTATTAATTGGATTTTTTAATTCTTCAGAATATCCTTTTTGAATTAAATCATATAAATAATATGTATTATCTACTCTAGTGTATGCATCTTTATATTTTGCTACATCTTTAGCAAAATTATTTGCAAGATTTTTAAAACCTCCATAGTTTTTACTATTGTCAGAAACTAGTTTTACACCTATTGCTATTAATATAGCAAGAACTCCTAACATAGTAATAAATTCCATTTTACTAAATCCTCTTTTGTTGATTTTTTTCTGCTGTGGTCTTTTTTGTTGATTATTTGTTTTTTTCATATAACTCTTCTACCTTTCTTCTTATATCTTTATCAACACGTTCAATTGTTGTAACTGTTGCTTCTAGAGACTTTTTATAATTACCTTTATAGAATAACATTTGGGCTTGATTTAATCCACTATCGATATTAATGTTTTTACTTCTATATCTATTACCATAAATAATTGAGTATTCAGCTAATTTTGCAGTTTTAATCATTTCATTAGTTGTATTGTATAACTTTAGTACTAAATCTCTTGAAGTATCTACTCTAGTATTTAGCGTTTTAATAACTATTGGTTTTCTTTCTAATTCTTTTATTATTTCTAATATTGATTCATTAGCTTCCTGTAATTCTACAAAATAATTATCGGAAATAATTGGTAATTTATAACTTCTAATTCTTGCTTTTGCTTGTTTTAGCAATTCTTGAATCTCATCTAATTGTTCTCTTGCTCTTTGTTCATCATCATATAAGTTTCCAAGATTTCTTAGTGTAATTTCAAGTTCATCATCAATCACTTTTAATTCATTTAAATAATCTTGTATTGTTCTTGATAATTCAGAGAATGGTGTCTTTTTTCTAGGTGCACTTTTTACCATAGCTTTATACTTATCATTTAATTCAGTTGTTTTAGCATTTACTACATCTATTTTTTCAATATCTTCGTTAGTTAAATCATACATGCTTTTTATATCATCCATTTGAGCATATATATTATTAACTTCTTCTGTTGTTTTCTCAAGTTTTTTATCAAATATTTCTTTTGATTCTTCATATTCTTTTTTAGCTTGTTTTTCACGTTCAAATTCATCAAATAAAGAATCTAAATATTCTAACATTGTCTTAAGTTCAAACATACAGTTTTCTAGGTTTAATACTTTAATTCTATCTAGTATTTTATTAACGTTTTTTAATGATTCTTCAACATTATATTCTATTTTTAAATGTTTTAAAGGTATTTTCTTAGCTTTTAAATCACTATATGTTTCTGTTATCTGTTCTATCTTTTTAGGAATTACACGATTTGCTAATAATACTAAATCAGGTACTTCTTCAATTATAATTCCCATATGATCTATCATTATATCTATACCTTTTACAATATGATATACTTCTTGATAATCATTTTGTTCCATATAATATTCAAAATCTTGAAATAGTTTTTCTATATTTTCAAATTGTAATTCTATTGGATTAGCAATTTGTTCATATTCGTTTTTAGTTGCTACAAACTTATCATTTAATTCTCTGTATCTTGCTTTTAATTTAGTAATTATTTTACGATATTTCTCTTCACTTAGATTAATTTCTTTTATTTCATCTAATAAATTATCAGTTGCTTGTCTTGCTTTATATATAGCAAGTTCTGTCTTTGCAACACTTATTGTATAATTTTTTATTTCTTTTCTATCTAATAAAGAATCAAGATCAATAATCATGTCATTAATCTTTGGAATACTAACGTTTTTAATTTCTTCAAATGTATTAAACCATTTTTTATATTTTTCTTCTATTTTATCATTCTTAATAATTGTTTCTAATTTTGTTAATTCTGAAACAATTGGTGCGCTTTCTATTTCATTTTTTTCTCTATCTAAATCTTCTAATTCTTTTTTATAATCCTTAAGCCTTTTTCTTTTTATAAGCATTAAGGCAATTAAAATAAATACAATAGCAATAACTACATATGCAATTATGATTAGTATCCAGTTATCCATTTAATCACCTCTATTTTTACTTATAATAATATTCTAACACATATCAAAATGTTTATCACTATTTTTTTATAATTAAATAAAACAAAAAAGTGTACTTTATTATTTGTATACTTTTAAATCTATTGCTTTGCCAATCATATATGGATTTTCTATTGAATTATTAGTGGTACATTCTAATCTTGTATTAAAACAATAATAATTATGAATATTTTTAATATGAACATATGCAAATATGATTTGATTACTAAAAGAAGTATTTTTTTAGATATTGGTTATAGTATTTTGGTCTATTCTATTTATATAAAAGTCATATAAATCAAAGAATACTTGACATATTAAGACCATTAATATATAATCTTTATTGCATATTCAAACAGCAAGCATTTTAGTTTTTAATGTGTCTATTAAGTTTATAAGTAACTTTGCTGTTAAGCGAAAGTATTAAAATAGACTCCCTAAAAATGATAAATGTACGGTCTTTTGTTTATGTTAATATAAATAAAGGAGGAAAGAAAAATGTCAAGATATACTGGTTCTAGTTATAAACAAGCTCGTAGAGTTGGTTTTAGTTTATTAGAAAATGGTAAAGAAATTGCAAGACGTCCATATGGTCCTGGACAACATGGTGCTGATAAACGTGGTAAGTCAAGTGAGTATGGTGTTCAATTAAAAGAAAAACAAAAAGTTAGATTTATGTATGGACTAAACGAAAAACAATTCCATAAGACATTTGTAGAAGCTGGAAACATGAAAGGTATTCATGGTGAAAACTTCTTAAAATTATTGGAATCTCGTTTAGATAATTTAGTTTATCGTACAGGATTTGCTACTACAAGACGTGCTGCAAGACAACTTGTTAATCATGGTCATATCTTAGTTAATGGTGAAATAGTTGATATTCCATCATATAGAGTTAAAGTTGGTTCTGTAATCACTTTAAAAGAAAAAGATAAAGATCTTAAAGTTGTTAATGAAGCTTTAGAAAAAGTTGTTTCTCGTGTTGAGTATATTACTTATGATGAAGGTAAAAAAGAAGCTACATATGTTAGACTTCCTGAAAGACAAGAATTACCTGCTGACATCGATGAAGCATTAATCGTTGAATTCTATAGTAGATAGTAAATAAAGGTTGACATTAGTCAATCTTTTTTTGTTTCTATTAATTTACAGATATATTACTTTTTTGTTAACATTATCATAGAGGTGATAAAATGTTTGAACTAAACTATCAAAATATAAAAAATGAGAAGAAATTTTCTTTAATCTTTTTAATTGTTGGTTTAATTCTAATTGTTGCATCTTTATCTATTTTCTTTATATTAAGAGCAAATAAAAACTCACTTGATAAACAAACTAATACTACATATATTGAAGAAAATGGGTATTATGATGATGAAGGTGATTATCTATACTCTCCTATTTATTATTATAGAGTAAATGGAATAGAATATTCTTGTAAAAGTAGTGGTAGTTCTTCTTCAAGACCTAGTAGTACTGGTACTGTTTATTATAGTTCTAAAAATCCATCAAAATGTATGACTGATTTTAGTGTTGATATGAGTTGGTTTATACTTATTGGAACAGCTCTTGGTGGTATTGCATTTACAATAGGAATATTTACAATTAGAGGCCCTATAAAAGAAAAGAAGAAAATGAAATATCTTGAAAAAAATGGAAAGTTAATTAAAGGAATTCCATTCCGCTTGGAAGGTACAAATAGATATTTTAATGGTTATCAAATGCAACGTATTATTGCTTACTATACACAAAGTAATGGTCTTATTATAGAATTAAAAAGTTCTCCAAAATGTATTTATGATTCTACTAGAACTGTAATTGATTTATTAATAGATCCTAATGATACGAGTAATTATTATATGGATTTTGATATTAAATATTCTGGAAATGTTCAAGTAGAATATTTTGAAAATAAAGAAACAAATATTAATTCATATAATACTAATATTATTAATTAAGATTGACACTAGTTAATCTTTTTTTTATTCCTTTTAATTTACAGTTTTCCTACTCTTTGTTAACATTATTATAGAGGTGAGTTTATGTACTATGTTAATTATGACAATATAAAAAAAGAAAAGAAAACTCCTATGTTATTTATAATATTTGGATCAGTTATTATTTTATTTTTTCTAAGCGTATATTTATATGGTGTAATAAAAAATAGTTCATATGATTCACAAGTTAAAGCGGACTATGTAGATTATAAAGAAAGAATAAATTCTGAGGGATACTTAGTCTACTCTCCTGTTTATCATTTTACAGCTGACGGAAATTCTTATTCATGTAACTCAAATGTTATTTCTAATAAAATGCCAAAAGTAAATAGTGTTGTTTATTATAATTCAAGTAATCCTAATAATTGTTTAACTGATTATATGCCAAAAGATCACTTCTTTGTTATATTAGGTCTTGGTGTTGGGGCTTTATTATTTGGTATGGGTTTAATACTTATTCATTCTGTAAATAAAAATATTAATAAAATAAGATATTTATCAAAACATGGAAAACTAATTAGAGGCATTCCTTATAAGATGGAGAATACTGGATTATTTCATAAAGGAAGAAAAGTCTTAAGAATAACGATTAATTATACTAAACCTGATGGTTCAATTATAAAACTTCACGGTAATCCTCGATATGATGGAAAAACTAGAGATGCTGATGGATTAGTAGACTTATTGATTGATCCAAAAAATACTAATAATTATTATATAGACTTTGAAATAAAATATGATAAAGAAGCTGAAGTTGAAAATTATAAATTTACAAATAATGATTTAAAAGTTACTATTGATACTAGTTCAATAAAAAAAGATACATAAGTATCTTTTTATTTGCATTCAATTAAGAAATATTTCTTTTTACCTCTTCTTAATATTATATATTTTCCTTCAATAGCATCTTTTTTAGAAATAACTTTTTCTAAATCTACTACCCTATCTCCATTAACTGATATAGTACCACCTGTTATAAACTCTCTTGCTTCTCTTTTACTAGAGCATATTTGTTGTTCAACTAATAAGTCTACTAAGTTACTTTCTTTTTCTAACTTCTTCTTTTCAGCATCTTTAAATATTAAATCGATATCTTTTACTGTTAAATCTTTAACATCTCCACTAAATAAAGCTTCACTCATTTTAAGTGCTTTTTCATATTCTTTTTCTCCATGTAAATCTTTTATTATTTCATGCGCTAAAGCTTTTTGAGCTACTCTAGTTTCTGGATGCTCATTTTGTTCTTTTTCTATAGCTTCTATTTCTTCTTTTGTTAAGAAAGTAAATACTTTAAGATAATGAATAACCATAGTATCATCTGTATTAATTAAATACTGATATAATTCATAAGAAGAAGTCTTATCTTTATTAAGCCATAAAGCATTACCTTCACTTTTACCAAATTTATTACCAAATTTATCAAGTATTAATGGCATTGTAAATCCATATGCTTCTTTACCAAGTTTCTTTTTTATTAATTCTATACCTGTAGTTATATTTCCACATTGATCGCTTCCTTCGCATTGAAGAACACAATTTTTTCTTTGAAACAATTCTAAGAAATCATTTCCCTGAATTAATGTATATGAAAATTCTGCAAAAGTTATTCCTGTTTCTAGTCTTCTATTGATTATATCTTTATTTAACATATAATTAACATTTATATATTTACCAATATCTCTTAAGAAATCTAAGAAAGAAATATCTTTTGTCCAATCATAATTATTAACAAGTTCTGCTTTCCCTTCAAAAATATCATTTATTTGTTTATGAATTCCTCCAATATTATTTTCAATTGTTTCTTTGGCAATTATTTCACGCTCTGCAGTTGGTCTAGGATCTCCAATAAGTCCTGTTGCTCCACCTACAAGTAATATTGGATGATGTCCTGCTTTAGCTAAACGTTTAGCAGTTACTAAAGAAGAATAATGTCCTAAATGAAGTGAATCTGCTGTTGGATCTGTTCCCCAGTAGAATGTTACCTTTTGATTATTTAAAAGATTTTTAATTTCTGGACTTGATTCATCTTTTATAAGTCCTCGCCATACTAATTCATCATATAATTTCATATTAACCTCCAAAAAAAAAGATGTCATATTGTAAGAACGAAATATCCGTGGTACCATCTTACTTTATAACATCTTTGTTATACACTTTAACCTTTAACGCAGGATTACGTTTTGACTCCAAATATGTATCTTCATTATTATTTACTTAAGTATTTACATCAACCATACTCTTTCTATAAAGCCAATAATAACTACTATTATTTTTCACCGTCAAATATAGTTATAGTTTAGCATATTTTTCTTATAAATCAATCCATATTTGCATTTTTTACTAAATTATGATATAATATCGTACGTTTTTTGCGTTTAGTAGGTGAAATATAAAATGTTAATTTTTAAGAAAAAAACAATTGTAGACAATTTAATGAATGCTCATAATGATACTGATATTGCTTCACAAAAAAACTTAGTTAGTAGAGAATATTATGAAGTAATAGTAGAAAAAGTATTAGCAGTATTAAGAAAACATAGAGATGCAAGTTTAGATGAAATTAGAGATATATTATATCAAGAGTCTGGTTTAGAAGGAAAAATAAGAGATTTCTTTTTAGCTAAGAAAAAAGCTCCTGGTGCAGTTATCAGTTTTGGTACAGGATATCACCAAGAAAAAGTTGTGGTTGGTAATAAGCAAGAAGTTGTTATGGATGCTAATGGAATACTAGATTCTTCTCCTGTTCCAATGGAAGAAGATACAATTTTTGATTTAGCTTCTTGTACTAAATTATTTACATCAGTTGCTATTTTACAATTAGCTGGAAAAGGACATATTCGTTTAGATGATCCTATTACGAGATATCTTCCACAATTTAGTAGAGTTGGATGCCATACTATATTTGATTTATTAACATATCAACCATATCATACTGATAGAAGAATTACAGATGCACAAAGTATAAGTGAAGCTGAAGAGATATTATTTAGTGCTAGACCTTATACTATTCAAGAATGTGCTTTAAAAGATAGATATAACGATATTGCTCCAATGATTCTTAAATATATAGTTGAAAAAGTTACTTGTCAGTCTTTTGATGAATATGTAAGATTAAATATATTAGATAAAGCATTAATGAATAGTACTTATGTTAAGGTTCCAGAAAGAGAATTATGTAATGTTGCTAATGCCAATTATAATGGTATTATAGATTCTAAAGGAAACTTTACTATTAGAAGAGATGCTCCTTTTGGTGTTGCTACTGATGGTAAAGCTGTAGCACTAGGGCAACCACTTGGAATATTATCTGGTCATGCAGGATTATTTTCTACATGCGATGATATGGTTTCTTTCTCAAGAGGACTAATTAATGGTTTAGTACTACATCCTGCTCTTACTAGAGAGATGGCAAAAAATAGAACTTTTAATTTAGTTAGAACTGCTACAGGAATAGAATATACTCCATTTTATGGATTCTTATGTAATTCTAAAAATCCATCTATTGTTTTTAATGAAGTATATCATCCTCTTAGTGGAAGAAGTTTTTCACAATCTGGATGGAGTGGAACTCATGTTACTGTTGATCCAGTAAATGATATTAATCTTTCATTTTTAAGTAATAGAACTCATAATAGAATTGTATCTATATCAGGAAATTATAGTAATATGCATCAAGATAATAGAACTGGTATTAGAACTGCAACTGATAATCTAGGTAATACTATGATTGATTCTAGTTTATATGCTTATGATAGAAGAGCTATTGTTGAAGCTTGTTTAGATCTTGCATTACAAGAAAAAA
>JAEEGL017081900.1_pt1 | contig 19976 bp, 10 predicted proteins | sample 9134231 | NCBI WGS metagenome assembly JAEEGL01 (sample SAMN16246548, study PRJNA631951) | gut metagenome | biome: gut microbiome; feature: rumen; material: fiber-attached | host: Bos | place: Iran: Karaj | collected 2018-10
CAATATAAAAAAATAAAACCATTTAGTTTAATAATAGAAAGTTCAATTTTAGGTTATATATTTTCAAATCCAAACATAAAAAAAAAATTTTTAAAAATTGCACTTAATGCAGAAAGTGTTGTTTGTTGTAGAGTAAGTCCCTTACAGAAAAGTCAAGTAGTACAAAATGTAAAAAAATTAAATAATAATTTTATTACTTTAGCAATTGGAGATGGAGGAAATGATGTTTCAATGATAATGGAAGCTCATGTTGGAATTGGTATTTATGGAGAAGAAGGTATGTTAGCAGTTCAAAGTTCAGATTTTTCAATTGGAGAATTTAAATTTTTAAAAAGATTATTATTTTTTCATGGGAGACATTCACTTAATAGAACTGGAAATATGATTTTATATTTTTTTTTTAAAAATTTTGCTTTTACTATTTTACAATTTTATTTTACTTTTTATAATATTGCAAGTGGACAAAGTTTAATTGATGATTGGTTTATTTCTTGTTTTAATTTAATTTTTACTGCTTTTCCATTAGGCGTTCAAGCTTTAACTAATTTTGATGTTTTAAATCATGATTTTGAATTTGTTGAACAATTTATGCCTTTATTATATAAGGAAAGTAATAAAAATCCAGTTTTTAATTTTACTAATTTTATTAGTAGTATTCTTAAAGCTATTTCTTATAGTATTATTAATTATTTTATTATTATTTTATCTAATAAAAAAAGCGCTATTAATAATAAAGGAGATTTTGCTGATATTTGGTTTAATTCTTTATGTATTTATACTAATATTATTTTTGTCGTTTCTTTTAATTTAATGATTAAACAATTGTATTGGGTTTGGATTTTTCCTTTTGTTTTATTTTTTACTAGTTGGGTTGTTTATTTTTTCTTTTGTTATTATGCACAATATAGTCATATGTTTAATTCTTATGGAAGTATTTTTCAAAGTTTTCAAAGTTTGAAATTTTGGCTAAATATTTTTTTAGTTAGTGGGATTTGTTTTATTTTAGATTATTTTTTTCATTCTGTTGATTTGAATTTTAGTGTTAAATTAAGTAATGAATTAATGATTAATAGAGAATATAAAAATAATTTAATTGAGTTATTTGAACATAGTGAAATTATACAAAAAGCTTTTAATCAATTTGAGAAGAAAGAAGTTAAAAAAGAAAAAAATATTGTAAGTAAACATAATTCGTCTTCTTTTAAAAAAAATTCTTCTAGTCAGAAAAATTCTTTAAAAAGAAAAAGTAGTAGTGAATCTTTTAATAGTTCATCTAGTAGATTAAGTGGACAAAATATTGAAATAATAAAAAGTTATTCTTCTAAAAAATATAAGAAACATGAAGGAAATTCATCTTTTGCTTCTTCAAAAGAACAAATGTTAGAAAATAAAAATGAAATGAAAATGTTAAATAGTAACATAATATCAAATGTTCCTGCAAAAACTCCAAGAAAAACAATTGATAAATCAATGAATAATAGTGAAAATATAAATTATAATGTTATTACAATATATACACAAAAAAATAATAATGAAGATAAAAAGTCAAATAAAAGTGAAAATAAAGATAAAAACAACAATAATAATATTATTAATGAAAATAATAATAATAATAATGATATTATTAACCAAAATAATAATAATAATTTTAATAATGAAAATAATAATTATAATATTCAAAATTCTGAACTTTTAAATATTGTAAAGATAAAACCTAAAAAATAGGGAATATATTTTTTGTAATTGTTTTTCCATTGAATTAAATATATTAATAATAAATGTAAATAATTATTTTTTGAAAATTATTTAAATAAAATTTTTGAAAATTTTAATAATTTTTATATTATTATTATAATGAATAATAAAAAATATAGCAGAAATGAAATGACAAATATAAACCAAAATCCTCAATTAGATAATTATTCAACAACATTAACATATAATAAAACTTCTATAGATGATAAATTATCATTAAATAAAACAAATAAAAACTTTGAAAGACAAGAAAGTATTGATTCAAAAAGTGAATTAAGTCAAAGTTTTATTTCTACTAAAGGAAATAATAGTAAAAGATCAAGTAGTAAATTTGCAAATAAAAGGAATTCAGTAATTTTTACAATATCACCTGATATTTTAAAACTTCAACAAATGAAAAATAAATATGGAAATATATTAACTGAAACAAATCAAGAAATAAAATCAAAAATTAAAAAAAAAAAATCTAATGAAAATTTAAATAATAATGCTCTTTCTCCTGAAATAAAAAGAAATAGAACTTCATTATTTGAAAAACAAAAAAAGAAAAAAAAAAAAGTTGATAGTTCTTTTAGTTCTAATTATACTACAAATAGTAATAAAGATAATAAACAAAATGATAATAATAATAATCAAAATAGTCCTAATAGTAAAAAAGATAAATTGACTCCTCTTCCAATATTACAAAAAAAAATGAATATAGAAAAAAAAGATTATGATAAAATATTACATAATTCAGTTATGTTAAGAAGGATAGAATTTTCTTTAAAATTAAAACAAAAAAATCTTCCTAAAATATATGATAAACAAATAATTTTAATTCAAAATACTTGGAAAAAATATTTTAATACATTTATTTATGTAAAAATAGTAAAAATTCAAAGTAATTATAGAAAATATTTAGCAAAGAAAATATTACAAAAATTAAGATATAGAAAAAAACAAGAAAGAGATATTAAAGTAAAAAAAATGGTACGAGCATTTGTTAAAATATGTTGGATTAAACATTTTATATATTTTAAAAAATATTTTAGATTAAAATCAAATCCTATTCCTGAGATTAATATTATTATATCAAAAGAAATTGGAACTCAAATTGGTGATAGTTTTGAAATAAAAGAAGAAGAAAAAAAAGAAGAAATAAAAGAAAAAGAAATAAAAGAAGAAGAAAAAAAAGAGGAACAAAAAAAACCTTTTTATTATCCTAATATTAGTTTAAAAACTTTTCCAAGACCTAGTATTGAAATTGGTATTAATTTAAAAATTTTATTAAAAAGATATTCAAATAAAAGAAATAGTGATATTGATTATGTTTTACAAGAAAGTTTAACTTATCAAGGAGATACTGGAAAATTAATTAGTGCTCTTCCTAATCAAAAGATTAAAAATCCTTTAAGACATTTATATGGTAAATCTATTTTATATAAAAAACATAAAATAAGAAATGAAAGAAATTTTTCTTTAAATCTTGATAAAAAATATTCAAATACTTTTTTTAAAAGTAAAAAATTGTCAATGGGAGAATATGATATATTAAAAGATAAAATATTTATGAAAAAAATGCATAAAAAAGTAATAAATAAAAAGTGGAGTTATATAAGTAAGAATAATATCACATTTTATATTAAAAAAATAATATTTTTACAAACAGTAATTAAAAAATATTTAAAAGAAATGAAAATAAAACAACAAAGTAAAATTCAAAAATTTCTGCATTTAAAATTATTTGTTGTAATATTAATAAATAATATAAAAAAATTAGTAAAAGAGAATATATTATATTTTTTAATGTATATTTATTTATCGAATAATAATTCAACGTTTGATGATGAAATAATAGAAAATGATAATGAAAGAATGATTCTAACAAATGAAAATTTTTTAGAAGTTAGACAAACATTAAGAAATCCAAAATGCATATATAAAATGAGTTCAAATTTTACGAATTTTACAAAAAATAATAAAATTAAATTTAATCTTTTAGAATCATTAAGTAGTATTATATATAATGATGAGACAATATATCAAAATGTTAAAAATATTCTTGATTATTAATTATCAATAAAAAGTTAATCAAATTTTATAAATAAAATTATAAGAGTATTAAATTTTAATTTTTCTTATTTATTTATTCATAAAAAAAAATGAATAAAAACAATATTATATTAAATCTCTTTTACTAAAAAATTATTATTTTTATGACTCTTAAATAAAATAAAGTAAAAATTTAAACATTTAAAAAAAAAAAACAAAAAAAAAAAATCATTCATTAGGTGTATTAGAATGAAATTCTTTCATTTCCATTTTTTGTTTTTTATCATCTTTTTCTCTTCTAATATTTTGATTATAAACACCAGGCATTTCAAAACCAATAGTATCAGAATTTTTATAAACATTATTTTTTTCTTTATTTTCAGCCCATTCCCCAAGAGCAATTTTAATTAATTTTGAAACAGTATTATTATTTTCAACAACATCAGGCCAATTATTAACAATTTTAGGTAAAATATTTTTTTTATCATAATCTTCAATTTTTTTAATAAAACTCTCTTCATATTGTTTCATTTCATCATCACTTTTTGCTTTTTTAATCTTTTTCTTTTCTTCAATTACTGTATTAGGATGAATAAAAGTAAAAATATCAGTTTTTTTAACTTTATCATCAGCAGTATCAATTACAGCAACAATACTTTGATTATCAATTTGTCTCATTTTTCTTTTAAAAGCAGGTAAAATTGCAATAAATAATACATTAGTAATAAAAACAATATAAATTAAACTAGCTACTAAAATATCTCTATTCATTTTATTAGGTGAAACTATTGAAATTGCTAAACCAAATGAAATTGCTCCTCTAATTGAACCAACTACTGTTAATATTCCCTTATGTGATAATTTTAAATTAAAAGATTTTATTCCACAACTTTCTAATATATAAATTTGACCAAATATTGTTATTAATCTACAAATTACAATTGTGATTAATTCATATATTATAAAATTAACACTAAATGCATGTGTAGTAAAATAAACTATTGTCATTCCTAAAGATGAAAATACTAAAGCTTCTGCTAAAGTATTTAATGAATATGATATTAAAGCACTTTCTTCTCTTGTTTGAAATTGTAAATTATAAAATGCATAATGACTCATAAATAAACCACATGATAATACTGAAATCATTGGTGATAAATTTAACCAATCACAAAGTGAATATGATATAAAAGCAAATAATAATAATAAAGATATTTCTTGTACTCTATTTAAATGAAAATCTTTTAAATATTTTATAAAATAAGCACAAAACATTCCAACTAAACCACCTATAATAAAAGAAAAAATAAATAAAATTGCACATTTAATAATAATTTCTATAGAAATAGTAAATGATAATTCTTCTTCTTTTGCACTTACTGCAGAAACTATTTTATATAAAGAAATACTAATTGCATTATTAATAATAGAATCACCAAATGAAATAGCATTTAATTTTCTTTCATTATCTTCCATTAAAAGTGAAACACTTGAAATTGAATCAGTTGCACTTACCGCTGCAGAAAATTGTAAAATTTCCTTTACTGAAAAATCAATAATATAATTTGAAAAATTTGCTTTATATAAATTTGAATCTAATTCAAATATTGTAAATGCACCACTTGCATTTAATAAATATGTTACTACTAATATTATAATAAATGATATTAATGTTCCTGATAGAGAAAATAAACAAATATATTTAAAATATTTAAAAAAAGTTTCTATTCTTGAATTATATCCTGCATTAAATACTATCCAAGGGAGAATAAATGTAAAAAATATTGTATCACTAAATTGAAATCCTTTAAAAAAATTTGAGTTTGGATATAAGAATTTTACAAGTAATGTAAATAATATTCCTATTATCATTGTAAAACCACTTGCATGTAGAATTTTTATTCCTTTTCTTTTTAAAAGTGGACCACTTGATATATATAAAATTAACATTAATGATAATATTAATGTTTCTAATGATAATTTTATTTCACCACTTTCTTCTTCAAGTTTTCTTATTGGAAGAATATATAAGAGAAATGACATTTTTATTTATTTATTATATATTTAATTATTCTATGAAAGAAAATATATTAAATATTTTATCTAATATTTTGATTTAATTTTTATATATTTATTTATCAATTTTATTTTATCCTCAAATTTTATTATATTTAATTAAAAAATAAATAATTTTTTAATTTATTATATATGTATTTTTTTTAATTTTAAAAAAGATAGATTTAATTAAAAAATATTTATTCGTTTAAATAATTATCAATTATAAATGATTTTAAAAAATCAATTAATTATTTATTTAAGATTATGAATTTTTCATCTTCCATAAATTTTATAATACAATATATATTAAATTATCACAAATAATATTTACCTCCTTTTTATAAGATAAATTATTGAATATTTATAAATGAATTAATTATAATTAAAAAAAATCCTTAATCTAAGAATAAATCTTTTTTTTTAAATAATTTATTATAAAGTTTATTTAAATAAAAAAAAGAAATTAAATGGGTCTATTTGTAAGAAAATCATGAAGAATAGAAAGAATTAAAAATGAAATACAGAAATAGCGTATTTGAAATAATAAAAAAAAAATAATATTAAATAAAGCAATACATCAATGATGATGACACATATTTTTTATGAAGATTAATATTTAATAAAATAAATTTTTTAATTCATTTTTTTCCTTTTTTTCAATTAATAATTAGCTAAAATAACAATATGATAGGAGATTTAAGTTAATTATTAATTCATTATCTATTATTTTTTTTTTTTCTTCTTTTATTTATACTTTTTTCCTTATTTTTTCACTATCCTAAAATAAATAAAAATTAATAAATTAATGTTTAAAATTTCAAAAAATTAATTCATAAAAATTATTTATTATTATCCAAAAGTGAAACTTCAATATTTTGATATTTTTTTATTTAAATTCATTATTAAATTTTATTTTTTTGTTCAATTAAGTTTTTTTTAAACATTTTTATCCTTTTATATTATATTTTAAATCCTTAATAAGTTAAAGAATATTATTCATTACAATTAATTTTTTTTATTTCAATTATTTTAAAATATAAAATAAAAAAAATAGATTTTTTAATATTAATATATTAATATGGATTATAATAATGAAGAAATTTCCAATGAAATCATTGAATGGATTAATTATTTTATGTTATTTGATGTAGATTCAATAAATAATAAAATTACAAATGAACCAGCAAATAATAAATTAAATCAAGAAAACAAAACAATTTTAATTAAAAAAGATAAATTATTTAATAAAATTTATCAAATAAATAACCCTTTATTAAATAAAGAATTAATTCAAAATAAAAATGAACTTGTAAGTAAAAATGATTATAATTTACAAAATAACCAAAATAAAAAAGACATTTTAAATCAAAATAAAATTGAAATAAATATAAATGAAAATTTTCCTAAAAACGAATTAATAATAGATAATAAAACTGGAAAAATAGTTTTAAAAAGTTTAAAAAAAAATAATAATTATAATATTGATCATATAAATAATGCTCAATTTCTTTGTGATATAGAAAATAAAGAAACATTAAAGATAAACAATAACGATATTAAAAAAAATAATATGATAATAAATAGTGAAAAAAAGAAAGAATTGAAAAATATTAAATTACAAAAATTATATAACTTAAGTACTGATTTTAATAATGAGAATGATGAAAATATATATCCCAAAAATAAAAAATATAATTATATTAAAAGAATTGAAAAAATTCCATTAACAAATCCAAATCGAGTTTTATATAAAAATAAATCCTCACCTATAATTTCAAATAAACAAAATAAAAACAATGAAATGACTGAAATATATAACAATTTTATAAATATTGGAAATATTGAAAAATTTACAAAAGACAATATAATGCTTCAATCAAATAATAAATGTCAAGGAATAAATTCTGAAAATAAAAAAATAAAAAATTTAACAATAAATGCATATGAACATAAGGAAATTAATCCAATTCAAAGAAATAAAAAAATACATAATTCAGAAATCATTCATAATAAAATAAATTCAAATCCAAATTTTAGAAGCAAAAATAATAATAATAATGTTTTTGTTGAAATGACAATATTAAAAGATATATCATATACATCTTTATATCAATGGAAAGTTTTATATAAAAAAAGAGCTCCAAAAGAATATAATTATGAAAATAAAAATGATAATTATAAATCTGAATTTTTTTCACCTAATAATGAACCAATTGATATTCAGAAACCATATAGAATTACTAAAAATTTTAAAGGATTAGCAAAAGTTAAATATCTTGATAATAATAATATTTTAAAACAATTTAATCAAGAAGATATTGATGATGAAAAAAAAAAAATAATTAAAAAAGATAATTCAAATATTTATTTTATGAGAAAAAAGAAAAGAAATAAAAATTTAAAACTCAATAATTTAAATGAAAAATTATCTAATAACAAAAAATATAATATACATAAAGATTTCATAAATAGGGTTGAAAATTTTCAATTAATTAATTAATGTAAAATAATCTTTATTTAATATTAATAAAAAATATATTAATTTTCATAATTTATTATTTAAAAATATTTTTGATTTAAAAAATTTTAATTTAAAATTAAATTTCAATTGAATAAACTATATAATTAATAAATAAAAAAAAAAATAACTTATTATAGATATGGCAAGCGCAAATGAAAGTTTTGATGGAATGGTGGAAAAAAAAGATTTAGAAGAAAAAATGAATATTGAATTTTTAAATTTTAAAAATGATATATTTAAAATAGTTCAAAAAGAAAAAGAAAAAGATATTAACAAAAATAAAAAAAGACCTCAAACAACAAATATAAATCAAAAAGCAGCAAGAGATAAAAATATTACAAATAAAAATAATAATAATGAAAATGATAATAATGAAGTTTCAAAAGAATCAAGTGAAACAAGTAAATATTCAAGTCGTCCTATAACAAGTAAAAAATTAGGACCAATAAAAAAAAAAGAACAAAAACCAAAAAAAGTAAATTATTTAAGACAAACATTACAAAAAGATTTATTAGAAGAAGATATGATAAAATTAACAATTGAAAAAAGAGATAAAGAATTTCAAAGAGAATGTGTTAGAAAAATGGTACTTGCAAATGATTATGCAGAAGTATTAAAAATACCAAAATCTTATTCTGCTTATTGTGAAGAAGGCGATAGTACTATTTTATGTAGAGTATATGATAAAAATACTAAAAATTTTGAAGATATTAATTTAAAACAATTTCTTATTGAATTTAAAAAATTACAAAAATTAATTAATCAAGAAAAAGAAAGAGAAAAATATAAAGAACAAAAAATTGAAGTTGTTAAAGTTAGTAATAATAAAAACGAAACTGATTTTTTTAAAATGAATAGAGAACAAAAACATAAAGTCATTAAACAAATTTTAAAAGAAAGTCTAGAGTTAAAAATACAATTAAAAAAACAATTAAAAGCATTAAGAGATAAAAATTTAATAGATAATGATACTATAACAAAAAATTTAAAATTAACAAATTTAGATGATGATAGTATATTATAAAATAATATTTTTTAATTTTTTAAAAGAAAAATACACAAAAAAAAACATTTTTTTAAAAATAAAAAAAATAAATAAATAAAATAAATAATAAATCAAAAATAAATTAAAAATCATTTGTTAGAATATTCACTTATTAAATTTATAAAATATAAAATAAATTAAATAATACAAAAATATTTTTATAAATATATACAAAAATTAATTACCGCTTTATTCATGTTTTAAGCATTCCCAAGGCGTAAGACCTTTTTTATTCAATAGTTTTTCATCTGCTCCATTAGAAACAAGAAGATTAATTAAATCATATCTAGAATACAAAAAAGCATAATGTAAAGCAGTATTTAATTGATAATTTTGTACATTAATATTAGCTCCTTTATCTAATAAATAAATAATAATAGGTTTATTATAACATTTTGCAGCTCGAATTAATAAAGTATCACCAGTATATTTTTCTTTTTGATCAATGTCATGTATTCTTAAATTTCTATAATTTTCAAAAAATAATTTATTTTGATGCCTATCTATTAATTGTAATAATTTTTCAAATGATTTTGAATTTGAATATATTGCTTCATATTCTTGTGTCTTTAATAATGCACAATGTTTTGATAATGTTTCTCCTCCTAAATTTTTTAATATTGACATATCTTTTCTCCATTTTGTTTCAAATATCATTTTTTTTTTCATTCTTATTAATTCTTGTTTCAATTTTTCATTTTCTTTATTTCGATTTGGTTTATGAAATATTTCATATGATTTTAATGGATTCCAATTATCTATTGCTTCACTTGTTTCTTTAAATTTTTCTATTAAGTAAATATGTTTCAACTCTTCTCCTTTTTTTTCTTCGGTTTCTTTGTTTTCATTTATTTTATTTAATTTAGGATCTAATGTTTTTTTTTTATGGATTTTATATATATCTTGTATTGATATTCTTTTTTTTCTTCTTGTTATTCTTTTCCTTTTTAAAAAAGGATATGCTTCAAAATCAATTTTAATTTCCTCTTCTCTTGACATTATATTTAAGAAATCTCTAAAAATTAAAAGATTTAAAAAATTTAAATTACTTTTACCTAATTTTTGTGGTAATATTTTTTTTTTATTTATTCTTGGAGATATTTCAAATTCTCCTTCTAATATTTTTAAATTATTATGAAAAAATGAACTTTTTCTATGATGACTAAATTTTCTTTCTTTTAATTTACCATCAAAAATATAATATAAAACATAATTATAAATATCAAAAATACAATTACATATATAAAATGTATTTGCATTAATTGATTTAATTGGATTAAATGAAATAAGAACTTCAACCATTGAAATTTCTAATTCTTTTAATGTATTTTTTATTATAATTTTTTGATAAAAGTTTGTAAAAATTTGACTAACTAATTTTTTCAAACTTTCTAGATGAGTAATTTCTTCTATCTTTTTTTTATCAGGTATTGTTTTTTGTTTTATTAGAGGAAAAACTTCTTTTTGTAAAAAATTCAATTTTTTATTATTTAACATATCTTCAGTAATAGTAAACATATATTTTATATTATTTTTGATTGCTTCTCTTTCTTTATTTAAATATAATGTAATATTTGTTTTAGGTCTTATTATTTGAGTACTTTCTCTTCTACTTTTTCTCAAAAATTTATCAGAAACAATAAAAATTTGACTTCCTCTATTTTTTTGTGATTTTCTTTTTTTTTTAGGAGAATGTGTTAATTTTCTTATAAAAGTTTTCTTATATTTATTTTCATTATTCTCATTTTTATTATCATTATCCTTTAATTTTAAATTATTTTTATTCTTTAAAACATTATTATGATAAGAAGTAATGGTTCTTTGTAACATATTAACTCTTTTAATAGTATCTTTTAAAGAATGATGTGATTTTTGATTAAGAATATAAATATTTTGATCATTTTTTATTTGTTTTGGAATAATTATATTATTTATTTCATCTGAATTTTCTTCATCTGAACTTAATTCAGAAGTTTCAATTTCAGATTCTTCTGAATTTGTATCTGAAGTTATACTTGAATCATCATTTACATTTATATGTGTATATAAATTATCTAATTGAATATCTGACAATGAATTTATTTCTTCTGAATTATTTTCTATTGACATTTCTAAATCACTTATATTATCAATATTACTTTCCTTTCTATTTTTTTGTCTCATTGTATTCAATTTTTGGAATTTTCTTATACTATCTTTTTTAATCGAACTTTTTTTATAAACAGGTGATTGAAAATTTGGTAAAGTTATAAATTTTATTGAATTTGTTTTTATTGAAATACTATCTTTTTTTCCTTTTTTTCGAAATTTAAAACGATTATCTGAATAATCAGATAGATTTGAAATTTTTTTTTTATTACTAGATGGTGGTGGTAAAATTACATAATTATTATCCATAATACTTTTTGAGTTATTCATAGAATATTTTGAATTTGTATTTAAACTTTTATCTGTGGCTTCAAAATCATTTAAATTAGAACTTTTAATACTTACTTTTTTATTGCTATAAGTTTTTTCTCTTATTAATGGTAATTTTTTTTTTTTATAATCAAATACATTCGGATCCGAATTTATTTTTACTTTTTTTTCAATATTCTGTTTATTATTTTCATATTCCATAAAATATTTCTTAACAATTAATTTACAAATGTCAAAAATAATATTAATTTTTATTTAAATAGATATGAAACATACTTTAAGTAGAATTTGAAGTTATAATAAAGAACTTTTTTTTCTATTAATAATATAATATACATAAATAAGAAAAAATCTTTAAAATAATTGAAAAAATATATATTTATTATAATTAATAAATGTATATCCTAAATATATTAATAAAATAAAATCTAAATTTAAATCTATAAACACTATATATCAAAAATCAAAAAATCTTTTTACATTTTAAAATAAATTAAAAAACCATCATAAATAAAATTTAAAATATACCACTTTCATAAAGTTAAAAAACAGTTATTTTTTCATTAAAAAAATAAAGCCAAAAAATTAAAAATTATTTCTCAGAAATCATTTTACATCCATTAATTAAAGAATTAATCCAATTTTTACTTGCTTTAGGAGCAATTTTATTAATTAACCAATTAGGACCTCCAACATCAGTTTGAGAAACAATTCCTAAAATAGATTGGTTATTTTCTCCTGGAATATCTTCAATAAAATAACCACTTATAATAGTATTTGCCCTAATATATTTTTTACTTTTTGGAAATTCTGGTGAATCAACACTCATAAAATGTATAATATGACTATTTTTATTTGGAAAATTTTTCCAAATTTTTCTTTGTTGAACATTATCTCTATCTTTTGTTATTACAGAAGGAGATTTTATTATCATGTATAATAGTTCGGTATTACTCTCTTCTTTTTTATTTATTAATTTTAATTCTGAAAATGAAGTATCCCATTTTTTTCTTAATTCTAAATTTGATATTGCTTCAAATATTATATCTTTGTTATATGGTATTTTACATAATGTTTTTATTAATACTACATCATATCCTGGAATCGTTTTTTTATATATTTTTGTTTCTGTTTCATTTATTACTTTTTGATATCCATTTATTTTTATTGGTTCTTCATTCATTATATCTATTATTTCTTTTAATTCTTTTTCATCTGTTCCGTAATTTGGTTCTGGTAATTTTATTAGATTTGTTTTAGATGTTTTTATATGATATTTATATTTTTTTTTTGGTTTTATTTCTTCTTTAAAATTCGATATTTTTATTTCGTCTACTGTATCATTTATTTCTGTTCTTAAATTTTTCTTTTCTATTTTTGGAATAATTTGAATATTTATTTTTTTTTCAGTATCTGTAGTTTTTTGAGAATTATATATTATAATATTATTTATTTCATAATCATTTAATTGTTTTACATCTCCTAATAATAGTGATTTCTTATACTTTAATTTTGGAGTAAACATTTCATTTAAATTTTTAACTCTTAAAATTATGGGAGATAGACTAAATGACATATTAAAAATATTAATAATTTTTAAAATTTTCATTGTAAAAAAATTAAATTATTAAGAGATTTATGTATAGTTATTAAATAATCATATACAATAAAATTCATAAACAATGAAAATTATTCTATATAATACAAAATATTTATTTTAGAGAAATTTACTTCCAAATTATTTCTTATAAAATTCATAAGTAATATTAAATTTATATAATTAATTATTTGTCATAATATTCCTCTTGAATTCCATTTATTTCTTTCAACAATAACCAAGCCTAAAAATATCATATTTCTTTCACATTTAGATCTTTCTATTAATTGACTTTGAAGATAATTCATTTTAACCATTTTTCCACATAAAGCAATAACTATTTTTCCTTTTTCTTTAAATTCATTGATTTTTTCATTAAAATCTTTAGGAACTGTATCAGGTTTACAGATATCTTGGATAACTGAAGGATTTCCTTTTGAAAATATTTTGAAAAAACTGTCATTAATATCTTTTACAATAACAGTTTTTTTATATGAAAATTCATCACATCCAAAATTTCTTATAATTCCTAATTCATAATGTTCCATTAATAAATTTTCTTGATCTTCATCAATTACTTTTTCATTTAATTTAGAATATTTTTGATTTATAAAATCTAATTTATCATTTAAATCTTTTTCTTGAGAAGGTTTTATAAATTGTGCGATTGTATCATTTGGATCTTTTACTAAAGTATCATCTGAAAATTTTTGTTCGTAAATTTCCCATTTTGTCAATTTAAACAAAAGTCTATCAAGTGGATCTTTAGATATTAATTTACTATTTACAAGCGATACTTGATGACATGAAGAAAGATTCTCAAAGAACATTTCTTTAAGTTCTTTCCCTTTATTTTTATTAATCTCACAATTTCTTTTTGATTTATAATAATAGAAAACTTCATTTGAGAAATCTGTGATATTTTCTGAATATGAATCAAAGTAATATTCGTTTTTTATATCTTTTATTTTTATTGGAATAAATCCAATTATTTGATTCTTGGAGTTTTTAAAATTTTGAGATAAGGCTGAGGCATAGTTTGTTAATGAAGTTTTATTATATTCTTCATTTAAAGTTGTCATTTTATTGTCAATGTTTTTGTTAGTTGAATCAAAGAAAAAAGGAGTTGACATTTTTAATATAATAAAATAGAATTGTAGAAATAAATTTTGGATTAAAAGTTAGATTAATATAGAAAGATAAAAATAAATTAAATTTATAAATTTTTTTTATTTTTTTTTTGAAATTAAATGTATTAAAAATAAATTAAATTATATTTAAAAATAAAATAAGTAATTTAAAATAAATTATCTACATTATCCAAAACTCCCTATAGGCTCAACTTTTCAAATCCCACATTTATATTTTCTTAATCCTTTAAATTTAATAAATTAGTATTTTTCATTGTAATAACTTTATTAGAATTATTATAATTTTATAATTTATAACTAATAAATTTTAATTCAAAATATATAAATAATTTATATTTATTAAAAATATTATATAAATAATTATTAAAAATTTAAAAAAAATAATATACAAAATATATCAAATAATTAATTAATGGAAATATTCTTTGATGAAATAAAAAGGTCACCATTTGAAGAAATAGGTTCTCAATATCAATTCATAGGAAATATATCATCAGGAAGTTTTGGTTCAGTAGTAAAAGCAATAGATATAAATACACAAGAAGAAGTAGCAATAAAAATAATAAATAAATTATCTCATACAATTAATATGTTTAGAATAAAAGAAGAAATAAATATTTTAAAAAGATTACATCATCCAAATATATTAAAATTTTATGATTATATAGAAACAAATGGTAAAGTATATATAATAATGGAGTTATTAAAAGGAGGAACATTAAGAGAATGGATAAATAAACATAAAAATGAAAATATAAGTGAAGAATTATTAAGTTTAATAATAAAAAATATATTATTAGCAGTATCATATTTACATAATAAAAATATGTGTCATAGAGATATTAAACCAGAGAATATAATGTTTAAAGATAATTCAGATATTAATTCTTTAAAATTAGTTGATTTTGGTTTATGTGTTAAAAATTTTGATGATTATGGTGAACAAGCTTATTGTGGAACTTTTATTTATATGGCACCTGAACAATTAGAAAATACATTTTATAGTAAAATAATTGATATTTGGAGTATTGGTATAATATTATATGAATTATTAAATAAAGGTGAACATCCTTTTTATATTAAAGGAATTACTAAAAAAAGTGAATTAATTAAAAATATAAAAAAACATGATTTAAAATGTAAATATAATGTTTCAATTATGGGAGAGAATTTAATTAGAAAAATGCTTGAAAATCAACCTACTATTCGAATTTCTGCATATGATGCTTTGAAACATCCTTGGATTACTAGATCTATTTTAGATCCAATTCCTCTTAATTTATATCAAAAAATGTTTAAAGTTGAAATTTATAAGAAATTACTACATCTTGTTTATATTATTTTGTTTTTGAATTTTTTTAATAAAAAAAATAAACAAATTGATTATATTATTAATGATGATTATATACAAAATGTTTTTAAAGAAAATGAAATTCATAAAAAGAATTTTTTCAAAAAAAGATTAAAAGAATTTAAAAATTTTGAAGATAAAGAAAATAGTTCTCTAATTTTATTAAATGAAACAATAAACAATTATAATGAAAATTCTCATTTTCGTAATTCTAATAATAAACATAGTACAAATTATTCAACAGATAAAACTTTAAATGAATATAATAATATAAATAATATGAATTTAACATCAAAAAATTCATTTTATAAAAGTTCAAATCCTCTGAAAACAAAATATCATAAAAATTTAATCTCTAAGAGAGGAGGTTCTAAATCACCTATACAATTGAAAATGGAAAAAATTCCTATAAGAATGACAAAAATATTTTTAAAAAATTATTTATATGATATTAAAAAAAGAAATTCTGTTAAACATTTTTCAATTAAAAAAATATCAAGTGAATCATTACCTTCAATTGATAATAATCAATCATATAGAAATTATCCATTTAGTTTAAATATTAAAAAATTAATTCTTCCAAAATTTAAACAATTAGATAATAATGATAAGATAAAAAAAATTAGTTCTTTTAAATTATATAATAATAATAATAAAAATTCTTTCAAAAATATTAAAAAAAATTATAAAAGTTCAAGTTTTGAAAATATCATAAATAGTAAATTTGAAAATAATGATATTATAAAAAATTTTGAAAAAAACGAAAGAAAAAATTTAAGTTCATCAAAACTTATAAATCATGCAAATCATAAAATTGAAACAAATAATTTTTTAAACTTTAATGAAAAACATAAACTGTTTTTTTTTAAAAAAAAGAAAATAAAAATTAATCAATAATCAAAATTATGAAATATAATTAAAATGTATTATTTAAAATATTGTATAGAAAATTTAAATTATTAGAAATATAAATAAAAAATTAATATTAAATGAGGTTTTTATCAAACTCTAATATCAACAAATTATATAAAAAAGATTATCTTTCTGAAAAGAAAGAAAAAGAAAAAATAAATAAGTATATCCAAACAGAAGGAAAACTTTTTTCGGATGAAATTTTATTAAATGATGTTCAATCAAAACAATGGAGAAAAGAATTTAATAAAGATAAAGCAAAATTTAAATCTAATAATAATATTTTATGTTTTAAGGAAATAGAAAAAAGATTTAATATAGAAATGAGACAAAAATATGGATATAATAAAAAATTTTTTGATTCATATATTAATTTATTATCGAAAAATAATTCTCGAAATTATTTTAAAAAAAGAAAAAAAATTGAAGAATTAAAACAAAATAAAAATATAAGTGATAAAGGACTTACAAAATCAATGCAATTTTCTTTAAATAATGAAGAAGATTCAAAAAAAAAAGTATCCAAAAAAAATATTCACTTAACTCCTAATATTCAAAATAAAATTTCTCAAAAAATAAAAGTTACTGATTTTGGTTATAAATCATATGATAATTATGATAATAGTAAATTAAATAATAATAATAAAAAAAAATTTGGAGATGAAATTGAATTAAAAGACCCTGAAATAATTGATTATAATATAATTAGTATAAAAAGAATTTTTTTGAAAAATAAAAAGAATAAACAAATATTGCCAAAATTGAATTTAAAGTTTAAAAAGAATTCTACTAATCATTATTCTAATTCTTCTGATTTTCAAAGTCTTTCAGATCGAGTTTATCATCCTTATCAAAAAGAATTTTTAAGAAATGTGTTTTTTAAAAAACAAAAAGAAAAATTAGTTTGAAATTTTTTTTTTTATCTTTTGTTTTTATTTTTTTGTAATTATAATTCTTTTATTCAAATTTTTTTTATTACATATTTAATAAAATACTATTTTTTATTAATAATTTATTTTATTAAATATATTGAAAATATTTTTATTTTTTAAATTTTTTGTATTATTTTTGGGATATTAAAAACAATTTATTGAAAATATAATATATATAATTGATATAGATTTAATAATATTAAATGTCAATTGAATATCATCAAAATTTAAAAAAAGATAGTTACTATATTTACTATATTAAAAATCAAAATGCAAATTTATTACAATGTGTCTTTGAACATTTTAATTTAAAAGAACTTTTATCATTTTTAAATATTTCACAATTTTTTAGAAAAGTTGCTTTGGAAATAAAAATTCTAAAAACATTTTTATCTTTTTTAAAAAGTAATAAATTAACAATTGATAATTTATTAAATAATAATGGTTCATTATTAAATTCATTATTATCAAAAGAAGAAATATCTCATCATTGTAAATTATTTACAGAGCTTTTATTATATTTTTTAATAAAGAGAGAAATAAAAAATCAAAATAATGAAACTTATATTAAATTACCAAAATCTATAGGTGAAGAAGGATGTAAATATTTAAGTCAAGTATTAGGGAAATTTCAAATTCATTTTTTGGATTTTTCATTTTCAAAAATTGGAAATAATGGTCTTAATTTTATAATAGAATCTATTAAAATAAATAATTCCTTAAGAAAAATAAATATTTGTGATAATTATCTTGGAAATGATGGAATTAAACAATTAACTGAAAATTTAAATAAAAATATTTTAATTCTTGATATTTCAAATAATCATTTTGAACCAAATGCTTGTTCTTATTTAAGTATTTATTTATCAGAAAGTAAAATTGAAAAATTAATTATGTCAAATAATAAAATAAAATTAGTTGGAATGAAAGAATTATTTCCTGGATTAGAAAAAAGCAGTAATATTAAATATATTAATTTAAGAGGAAATGATTTAGAAGAAGAAAGTTGTAAAATTATTTCTGATTTTTTAAAATTAAATCATTCAATAATTAGATTAAACTTATCAAAAAATAAAATTGATGCAAAAGGAATGAATGAATTAGTTGATGGATTAATCTTAAATGACTGTATTAAAGAATTAAATTTACAAAATAATTTATTAGATGATTTTTGTGGAAAAGTTATTTCAAGATTATTAATTGAAAGTAATTCATTAGAAAAAATAGACTTATCAAATAATAAAATTAAAGAAATTGGTTGTTTAGAAATTTCCAAAGGTTTATTATCTTCAAATAAATTAACTCATTTTTCTATTAGTTCAAATGAAATTGGAAATATAGGAGCAAGTTATTTATTAAAAGCTTTAGAAGAAAATAATGTAATTAAATTTTTAAATTTATCTTCTAATTCTCTTGATAATGATATAATTGGGAATATAAAATGTTTTTTAGAAAAAAATAAAAGTATTGAAACTTTAAATATTTCTGATGGAGAAATTAATCAAATTAGTTTATTAAGTGAAGTTATTATAAATCATATTTCTTTAATTAATTTGGATTTAAGTTTTAATCAAATTGAGGATGAGGAGTTAATTTTATTTTCAGATATAATGAATAAAATTAATTTTAATAAATTATTTAATTTAAATTTTTCAGATAATGATTTTTCAAATAATATAATAACTAATATTTGTAGATTAATTAGTGAAAATAAAATAGGAGAAATTAATTTGAATTCTATTCCTTTAGATAAATCTTCTATTGAAGAAATTTGTAATTCTTTCAAAAATTCAAGAAGTTTAAAAAAAATACATTTATCTTGTACTAATATTGATAATTGTATGGTAAAAATATTATTAAAAACTTTAATAAATAATTCTTTATCATTAACATATGTAAATATTACAAAAAATATTTTTAAAAAGACTGAAAATATTAAAAATGAATTAATTCAATTAAAAAGAAGAAATATTTTAATAGACTATTAAAATATAAATAATAATAATTTACTGGTTTATATCTGTAAATAAAATTATGAAATTTTTTTAAAATATTAAATATAAAATTTAATGAAATATATTAATAAAAATTATATTAATTCATTTTTTGCAAAATCAATTTAATGATTTTAAATTGTTAAAAATTAAATGGGGATTGGGGATTGGGGATTGGGGATTGGGGATTGGGCCCAATCCCCAATCC
>JAEEGL010551718.1_pt1 | contig 19975 bp, 16 predicted proteins | sample 9134231 | NCBI WGS metagenome assembly JAEEGL01 (sample SAMN16246548, study PRJNA631951) | gut metagenome | biome: gut microbiome; feature: rumen; material: fiber-attached | host: Bos | place: Iran: Karaj | collected 2018-10
GACGAGCTCTCAGTCAAGACTCCCCTGCAGTTATCACGCTTTGAGGATTTTGATCTGAGCCTTTACAGAGATTCCGCAAAGCAGAAGATGTCTGACATCTATAACTTCTGCGTTGAGTATGCAAAGACGTTTGACAGAAACACGTACAGTCTTTATATGTTCGGCAACACGGGACTCGGAAAAACGCATCTCTCGCTCGCAATTGCGGCTGAGGTAATCAAAAAGGGTTACAGCGTTGTTTACGGTTCGGCTCATGATTTCTTCGGCATGATTGAGCGTGAACGCTTCGGCAGGAGTGAAAACCCTGACGGCACTACCGAGGAAAAGCTTATAAACTGCGATTTGCTCGTCATCGACGATCTGGGCGCAGAGTTCGTTACGCAGTTTACGGTTTCGGAGCTTTACTACATAGTCGATACAAGGCTTGCAAAGGGTTACCCGACAATAATAAGCACCAATCTCAAGGCAGATGAACTTGAAAAGACTTATAACGAGAGAATCGCCTCGAGAATTCTTTACAACTATTACAGACTTGACTTTATCGGCAACGATATCAGGCAGGCGCTCGACGTAAATCTGGATTAAAAATTAAACCCGCAGTAATCACTACTGCGGGTTATTATTATAAGCAAAACAAAAAGGCGTCTGTAAAGACGCCTTATGTATTTAATTAAAATGGAATTCTATCAGTCTTCGTTCTTTTTCTTCATGGCAACAAGAACTGCTGCAGAAGCTGCAAGTACAACTGCCGCTGCACCGATAACGGGAGTGTTGCCGGTCTTGGGGTTATTTGAACCGCCCTTGGAGCCGCCGTTGCCGCCGTTGCCGCCGTTGCCGCCATTGCCGCCATTGCCGCCGTTAGCAGCTGTTGTGGTTTCGCCGCCGTTAGCGGATGTGGTGGTTTCGCCGCCGGCCTTTTCGCCGATGGTTACGGGTGCGATTGTCATACCGGGAGCGATATCAGCGCCGGTATCGTCAAGAATCTGGTCAGCGTCTGCAGAAACCTGAGCGTTAGCCTTCTTAACCTTAAACTTAGCTGTGAAGAGAGTACCTGCCTCGCAGGGATCGGTACAAACGCCTGCTGCAGTAATTTCACCGGACACGGTATCGTTAAACTCGGTGGTCATAATGTCGGTAGCCGCAGCAGAACCTTCAACATACTCAAGATAGTCAGTATCGTACTTGAGAACGATTTTAGCACCGGTCAGACCGGCTTCAACGTCTACGGAGATTGTAATCTCATCGCCTACAGCAGCTTCGGTAGCTGAAGGATTAATTGTAACCGTGTCAGCTGCGAAAGCAGGAACGCAAGCAAGTGAAACGAGAAGAACTGCTACAAGAACTGAAAGAATCTTTTTCATTTTGTTTTACCGCCTTAATTAGAATTCTGTTAGTAAAGGGCATAAATCACCCCATAACTACATAGATAAATAATACTATATTAAAAATCAATTGTCAATAGTTATTTGGTTATTTTTCATCGGAGCCGTCAATATCTTGTGCTTTCTTATCGGCCCTTTTTTTGATTATAATCGCAATTGCCGCCGCAAGCGCGATAACACCTACGCAGATTGCAACGGTAAGGCCGATATTTGACTGCTTCTGAAACTCCTCTTCGGTTACGGGATTGCCGTCTGCGTCAAGTTCGGTGACGGGCTCTGTCTGCGCGTCGGTATCGGTAACGGTGACGGTTTCGTCGTTACTGTTTGAGGGTGTTACGTTTTCGCTGTTTTCAGCGGAATTCTGCTGAGTCGGTACGGCGCTGTTATCGGTTGTGCTCTGTGCAGCAGTTGTAATCGGCGTAAGACGCTCGGCATTGCCGTTTGCCTTGATTTTAAGTTCGTTTGTCACAACGGACGATGAAACGTCCGCCGTGCCCTCGGCGAGCGCCTCTTTAACCTTCATTGTAATCTTACCGCCGTCTGCAAGTACCCTAAGCTTGAAACTGAAAATTTCCTGAGCGGGCTGAACATCTTCGGATACGGCGACGAGATTTATCTTGCCCTGCTCCGCCGTGTTGCCGACTACCCACATTCTGTCCGACGATTCACTGTCGATCAGCTCGAACTTATCAATATCGTAATTGATTATCACGTTGATTCCGGACAAGCCATCGCTTATTCTGACGTCAACTTTGACCGTATCGCCAGCATTTACCTTGGTTTCTGACGCGACAAGCTCGCACTTGTAATCGGCCGCATAAGCGGGAATGCCGATAACCGCAAGCATAATCACGGTCAATAATAATGAGATTGTTCTTTTCATAATGTCACCTATATTTCTATACTCTTATTCGGTTCAACATAAACCGTATTGTAAACGTGATATATCACCTTGCCCGGTCGGGCGTTTTTCGGTTTTCTGAGATTTTTTACAAGCGTGTAGTCAACGGGGACCTTCTTAGCCTCTCCCGCAGAGCTGAAACGCGCCGCAATCGCCGCCGCTTCTACTATCGCGGTTTGTGTAATTTCGCGGTTATCGGAAACGATTATCGTATGCGAGCCCGCGAAGCTCTGGGTGTGAAGCCACATATCGTAATTCTTGGCAGTTTTCATGGAGAGTATGTCGTTCTGTACATTGTTTCTGCCTACGAGCACCCTGAAGCCGTCGCTTGTCGTAAACTCATACGGCGGCAGAAGCTTAGGCGCTTTTACCTTGTCCTTATGACGTTTTCTTATATAGCCGCCGTCGATAAGCTCACGGCGTATCTCGTCAATCTGAGCCTCACCGTCGGCGCGCGAAAGACTGTCAAGCACGGTGTCGATATAGTCGAGCTCCTGCTCCCCGCTCTCGATAAGGTCGCCGAGCAGTTTTTCGGCGGTGACCGCCTTACGGTATTCCTTATAGTATTTCTGCGAATTCTGCACGGGCGTCAGCGCGGGGTCGGCGGCAATACGCAGAATGTTATTGTTGTCATAATAGTTTTCGATATCGTAGTACGCGCAACCCTTTTCAAGGCGGTAAAGATTTGAGCTGATAAGCTCGGCTTTAATTCTCAGTTCCTCCTTGTCGGCGCATTTTTCAAGCTGAATACGCTGAAGGTTGACCTTCTTTGAAATTCTCTCCTGCGCGTTGCCCAGCAGCTTGTAGATATCGCCTGCTCTGCGCTTGATACGGTATGCGCGTTCCTTTTCAAGGCTGAACTCGTCAAGAAGGGTTGAGAAGCAGTCGTACTCTTTCGTTTTCAGCATTGAGCCGTACTGTGTGATTTCGGTAAACGAAAAGTCGAGCGGCTTGTCCTCGCTGTCGAACACGACGAAGGGCTTCGGAGTTTTTTCGGTAAGTTGTTTTTTTATTGTGTCAAGCTCGCCTGCCAGCTTTTCAAGGTCGTATTTCGTCAGCAGGTCGCACATAATATCATCGCCCACACAGCGGTACGCAAGCTCGCGCGCAACAATGGGCGAAATGCCGAGTATCACACTAAGCAGAGCCTTTGAAAGAAGCTGATTTTTGCAGTTTTTGACCGCTTCGGCTATATCGGCTGAGCTGTCCTCAAGTATATTGAGCTTATTCTGAGACGGCGGAAGAAGATACGTCCCGCCCGGTAAAATCTCGCGGAAGGTGGACTTCGTTTCGTCAACACGCTTGACTGCATCTATGATTTTACCGTCTGCATCAACGAGTATGAGATTGCTGCGTTGAGCCATTATCTCGACATAAAGCTTTAATTTAACACGGTCGCCTATTTCATTGGTCGCGTCAAAGTCAAGGCAGAGTATTCTGTCGAGCGAAATCTGGGTTATGCCCGTCAGCACCGCGCCCGTCAGCCGCTTGCGCAGAAGCATACAGAGCATCGGCGGTTTGGCGGGGTTTTCGTAGGAAAGCTCGGATATATTGATTCTCGGCGAAATTGCCTGAGCGGACATGTACAGACGGAAAGCTCCTGCCCGTGTCCGCATAAGGAACACAAGCTCGCATTTTGAAGGCTGGTATATTTTCTCTACCTTCGCGCCTGTCAACTTTTCGCTCAGCTCGTCTTTTAAGAAGCGCAGGGTAATTCCGTCAAGTGCCATAATTTCCTCAGATGTGCTTTATAGGCGAAGTCTCGTTTGCAACGAAAACCTCTGTGTCGGTGAATTTATTTTTAAGTCTTTCGGCAAGAGGCTTAACCGCAATAACCTCGGTTTCAAAATGCCCCGCGCAGATAAGCGCAAGTCCGTTTTCCGCGGCATTGATGAAGGCGTGATGCTTACCCTCGCCCGTGAAGAACACGTCGCTCTCATTTGCCGCTTCGCCTAAAAAACCCGTGCCTGCGCCTCCGCAGACGGATACGGTCTTAATCGGCTTGTCGGGGAGAGAGTATGAAATATCGGTGTTGAAAATTGTCTTTGCCTTTTCGGCAAGCTCAAAAACAGTTTTACAGTCTGTTTCACCGAGCGTGTAAAGTCCCGAGGCGGACTTTCGGATGTTTGTAAGTCCAAGCGTTTCGGCAAGTATATCGCTTACACCGCCGTCAGCAAAGTCGTAGCAGGTGTGCGAAGATATAACCGAAATGCCTTTTCTTGCGCATTTATAGGCAAGGCAATTGTCGGTAATGCTGTCAAGTTCGCCGAAAATCACGGGATGATGGGAAACAATAAGTTCACAGCCGAGCTTTTTTGCCTCGTCAATAACCGAACTTGTCACGTCAAGGCAGACAAGAATTTTAGTAACCGCCCCGTCGCTATCACCGACGAGAAAGCCGCTGTTGTCCCATTCCTCCTGAGTCGAGAACGGAATTATACTGTCAAGATAGTTGAATACGTCAATCACTTTAAGCATTTCAAAGCCTCCCCTGCGCTCTTATCGCCTGAGCCGTTGTATTTCTTTTTCAGAGAAGATACAACCTTCTTTATATACTTTTTGTCCGCTTCGTTTTCGGAATTGAGAAGGCTGCCGAAATAGTACCAGCCCTCATCCTTTTCTTCGGTCTTTCCCGTAAAGCGCGCCGATATAACGAGATATACCCGTTTGCCCTCTTCGACAGCCTTTTCTTCAAGTATCTCAAAACCGTATTTGCTAAGAGCCTTACGCACGTCGTAAAAATGAGTCATAGGCTGCAAAACGAGATGGTATTTAGCATCGCGAAGCCATTCTGTCTTTTCAAGCATTTCGGCAATCACAATTCCGCCCATGCCCGCAACGGCAATTTCAGTCGCTTCGCCGGGCTTTATGTTTTCAAAACCGTCGGAAAGCCGAAGCTCAATTTTATCGGACAGTTCCTCACCTGCAAGCGTCTTTTCGGCGTTCAGAAGAGGATTTGGATTTATGTCCGAAGCTATTGCGCGTTTTGCGACGCCGCTTTCAATAAGAAAAGCGGGCAGATACGCGTGGTCGGTGCCGATATCGAGAAAGCTGTCGCATTCTTCGACTAAACCGGCTACGCACTGTAATCGTTGTGTAAGTTTAATCATAATCGATTTGCAAAAGAACGGCGGGAGCAAGCCCCCGCCCTACGTTCAATGGTTAAATTAGTTCTTACTTGCAAGGAATTCGTTGATTCTCTTTACAAGCTCGTCTGCGTCAACGCCGTGAACCGCACAGGCATCGGCAACGGATTCGCCTCTTGAAGCGGGGCAGCCCAGACAGTGCATACCCATCTCAAGGAAGAACGGCACCGTTTCTCTCTCGGCGTCAAGAATATCGCCGATAGTCATGTCTTTTGTAATTTCCTTCATATTTCATTACCTCCGTAAAATAATAACTTATTCGTTTCCCTTTTCGTCGGGAATAATATTGGTTTCGTTTATTAAATAGTCGGGTCTGTTTTTGACCTCCATATACATTCTGGCTATATACTCGCCCGTTATGCCAAGCGATATGAGTATAAGTCCGCCGACTATAAGAATTGCGCAGATTATCGACGGGTAGCCCGCAACGTCGGGCCCGAAGACCAAAGTTTTGACTATCGTGTAAAGCGCATAGATAAATCCGATAATACTCGTGAACGTTCCGACAATTAGCGAGATTTTCAGCGGCGCGGTCGAGAAGCCGAGTATGCCGTCAACGGCATAGGTAAAGAGCTTCCAGAACGACCACTTGGTCTTGCCCGCCGCTCTTTCGCGGTTTTCGTGCTCAAACCACTTAGTTTTGAAGCCTACCCAACTGAATATGCCCTTTGAAAAGCGGTTGTACTCCGGCATTGAGACGATGGCGTTCACGACCTTGCGGTTCATTACGCGGAAGTCCTGTGCGCCCTCCTCGATATTGGCATCGGAAATCTTATTGATCAGCTTATAGAACGAACGCGAAAATGCGCTCTTGATTTTTGCCTCGCCCTTACGGTCAATGCGTCTGGCGGCGGCGATATCGCAGCCTTCCTCGGTAACCGCCCTGTACATATCGGGAATAAGCTCGGGTGAGTGCTGTAAATCGGAGTCGATTATGCCGACGTAATCAGCGCTTGACATACGCATACCGGCGAGCATTGCGGCTTCCTTGCCGAAATTACGGGAAAACGAAATGTATTTGACCTTCGCGTCCTTTTCGGCAAGCTCCCTGATAAGCTTCGCAGTATTGTCGCGGCTGCCGTCGTCAACGAAGATGAACGAGCAGTCGGCGTCTATTGAATAAAGTATCGGGGAAACCGTTTCGTAAAACAGATTTACGGACTCTTCCTCATTGTAGCATGGAACAATAAGCTCAAATGATTTCATGATGTCTCCCCTTTCATAAGAATTTGGAAATTTAATTAGTTATCTCTCTGGATTGGTCGAAATCTCTTTCACCCGTCGCAACACCGTCACAATAGAACAGATCAAATGCGTCGATTGCACCGTCGCCGTTCATATCGGCTGCTTTTTCATATACAGAGCCGTCGGCAATGCTGTTGACGCCGAGCAGTCCGTCATCAGTGATAAGCTCCTTGTCTGCGCGGTTGACAACGCCGTCTCCGTTAACGTCTCCGTAGAGTACAGCGGTTGAAATTTCGGTGGTAAAACCGGCCTCCGGTCTTATTGTATTGATTACGGTGCCGGTACCGATTCTGTCCGAATCGGCAAGTTCACTGTTATTGCGTGCAATGTATATCAGATAACCTTCAGCCGCAAGATTATTCTTAATGTTTCCGGCAGTATTGGCGTTAACATTAAGTCCGGTTGTATAGGTGAATTTTGTGCTGTTCGGAACCGTGAAATACTTCGTCTTTATCTGGGTGTCACATTCATCGCAAACCTGTCTGAGTGTTCCCCTTCTTCCGGGAGCCGCCATATCGGCAACGGTCCAGTGTCCGTGAAGATGTCCCGTGGGATTTATCGCGGAATAGGTGTTGTTGCCGCAACGTGTGCAGTGGTTTTTCATAACGCCTTCTTCTACGCACTTGGGCTGAACAAAGATTATAGACTCGTAACTGTGGCCGAAAGGCTCAATATCCTCAAGTGAATATGCATCACCGCAGTTCGGGCAGTGATAATAGTGGGTTCCCCATTGGGTACAGGTTGCCGACTTGGAGACCGTAGCGTTATAGCTGTGGTGATACGCATTTTCGTGGTAGCACGGACAGGATATCCTCTGCTCATAGCTTTCCTGAATTGTTGCATATTCGCCTAAGAAGACCTCTTCACCCGTGGCAATATAATCGTTTACTATGACGTCTACCTGCTCATCGGGAAGCGTGTTTCCACTCAGACCGTCTCTGACAACGTTGAAGCCGTTCAGCGCAAGTTGTACCCAGTTGCCAGAAAAAGCATTTATTGCACCCTTGACAACCTCAAGCAGAACGTCGGTTGAAAGGAAAGCGCTCTCACCCTGAATATGGCGAAGCTTGGTGCAGCCTATCATCGCCTTGCCCGACATATCGCTTTCGCTCGAAAGAAGATTTGACTGAACCTCCAGAGTATCGACGGCGGTCATATTTGCAAAGACGTAATCGCCTACTCTTGCGACATCCTCTTCAATGATAATCTTCGTAACGTCGGTTCTGCCCGCAAAGGGACCCGAAGCGGCGTCGGGATAGTCGGGAGTTCTGGCGTTTGTAATTCCGTCGCCGGTGAGATACAGCTCTTTTCTGTCCTTGTCGATGAAATAGTAAGCCGTATTCGTTCCGTCGGTAAGCACACCGCGTTCAAGATAGCGGTAATTCGCCGTGGAAGCATAAGCGACGAAATAAAGCGCGCTTGAAAATATAAGCATCAAAGACAACGCAATACACAGCAGGCTCTTAATTATCTTCATAGAATCACCTCGAAGCCAAATTTCATTTTTACAGATTATATCATTATAATTTTATAATAAAAATCTATATTTGTAAAGAAAATTATTAAAAAACGGCGGGTATTGCCCGCCGCAAAACGTATCACTGTTGCTCTGCCCCGTCCGAACGCATCAAAACCGTTGTAATCATTGCGCGGGTGCAAGGCTCATAGACGCCGAGCTCGTTTTTGCCAAGTCCAGAGATAAAGCCGTTTTCAACCGCCCAGGCAAAAGCGTCGGTCGCATCCTCCGCGATTAATCCGGCATCCTTATAATCCGAAAGCGTTTCGTCGGCGTTTTCAACCTCGGGAGAACCCGAAAGACGGTAGAGCATAACGACCGCCTGCTCTCTGGTAAGCGGGTCACCCGTGCCGAAGCGTCCGTCGTTGTAGCCGCCCGCGATGCCCTCACCAAGCGCCCAGTTTACGGCAGCGGTATAATACCTGCCCTGCGCAACGTCTTCGGGAGCGTCAGGGAAGCTTTCATAACGGCTCAAATCAACGCCGCTCAAACGTGCAAGCATAAGCACGTAGTCCTGACGCTCAACGGGGTCGGACGCACCGAAGTACCTGTCGTCCTTGCCGTTTGCATAGCCCTTATGAACGCAATAACGTACGCTGTCATAATACCAGTTTTCGGGCTTTACGTCCTCAAAATCGGGACAGGCAAAGCCGAGCGAAACGAAGCTTATGCCCGCCTGCTCGCAGTAACTCTGCGCAAACGAGCCCTCATAGCCGTTAACGGTAAGATTATCACACTCGTCGAAGGCATCGTTCCCGATAACACCCACGCTTTCTGGGACCGTGATTTCCTCAAGCAAGTCGCAGCCGTAGAACGCAGCGCCGCCGAGACTTGTGACGGTTTCGGGTAAAGCTACGCTGCCGAGTGAACTGCAGTATGCAAACGCATAGCTCTTGATGAGGCTGACTCCCCTCTCGAAGCGAAGCTCTGCAAGCGAGGAACAGCCCGCAAAAGCGTACTGTTCAATATTGAATACCTTTCCGGGAATTATAACGCTTTCAAGTGAATCGCAGTTTTCAAACGCGCATTCGCCTATCATACGCACTCCGTCGCCCAGCGACAGCTCCTTAAGTGAGCTGCAGCCCGTGAACATATGGCTGTTAATTCCGTTTATGCGCTCGGGTATCTCAAGCTTTTCAAGCGAGGTGCAGTATTTGAACACGCCGCTTCTGAAGTGAATGTCGGCGTTGGGAATCGTTATATATTTAAGTGAGCTGCAGCCCGAAAAAGCTTCGTTGCCGACGGTTTTAAGACTTGCGGGAAGTTCTGCGGCCTTAAGCGAGGAACAAAGCGAAAATGCAAGATTTCCGATTTCCTTTAAGTGTCCGTGAAGCTCGATGCTTTCAAGCGAACGGCACTTGTAAAACGCGCTGTTCTCAATCGTTTCAAGCTTATCGGGAAGTATTGCCTTTTCGAGCGATTCCGAGTTTTCGAAGCAGTGCTCCGGTATTATTCTGAGTTTATTGTTAAGCTGAATTGTTTTTAATTCCGAACAGTTGCCGAAGGCGTAGCGGTTTATGCTCCCGACATCGTCAGGCAAAGTAAAGCTGCTGTCGGGTTTCGCGGCGGGATAAGTGATAAGCACCGTTTTATCCGCATTGTAAAGCACTCCGTCAAGCGAGGTAAAGCTGTCATTATGCGGGTCAACGGTGACGCTCAGTAATGACGGGCAGTTGCGTGCAACACCCTCGCCGATTGCAGAAGCACCGATGCCGATTTTAATTTCAGTCAGCGACGAGCAGCCGTCAAACGCGAACCGACCTATACTCTCTACACTGTCGGGAATACTGATTTCTTTAAGCTTTACGCAGTCGCAGAAAGCACTGCCGCAAATGCTCCTGAGACTGTCAGGAATTGAAACGCCCGTCAGACCGCCGCAGCCCGAAAACGCGCCGCCGCCGATAACGACCGTGCCGTCCTTGATTTCAAACACGCCGTTTAACGAGCGGTCAGCCCTTACGATACAGTTGTCAATCTGAAGAGTGCCTTTGTTATTTTCAAGTATAGCGGTATTTTCAAGCGCATACATACCGAAGCTCGTTACACTGTCGGGTATGTTGATGCTTTCAAGCCTTGTACAGCCCGAGAACGCGCGTACCTCAATACTTTCAAGCGCGTCGGGAAGCGTGAGCTGTGGAAGTGATTCGCAGGCAAAAAATGCGCACTCGTTTATTGTCTTAAGGCTTGCGGGAAGGCGGACGTCTTTAAGAGCCGTACACAGAGCGAAGGCGTAGCTGTCGATAAGCTTTACGGTATCGGGAAGCAATACGCTTTCAAGCTCACTGTTTTCATAAAAAGCGTAGGGACCGACGGCGACCACGCGGTAACCGTCAATCTCACGGGGCACGGCAACTTCGGCCCCGGCACCCTTGTATGCCGGAACCATCGCCTCGCCCGAAACTATCTCGACACCCACGCTGTTGCCGTCCGTAAATCTGTAAGACCAGTTACCGTCGGAGCTTTTGAAAACCGTGTTTTCGGTAACATATACATTGTGCGGAACAAGCGACAGAACGGTGATGATAATTACAGCTGCAAGACAGAAGCTTATTAAACTTTTCGTTCTGACTCTGAACATAAGCCCTTCTCCGATAAAGATTGCATATTATTATACTACATTACGGATTTTTTAGCAACAAAAAACAGACGGTCGCCCGTCTGTTTTATCGCTTTGATTTTATATTCCTGCTTTCTGACGGAGAATATCAACCTTATCGGTCTGTTCCCATTTCACGCCGAGCTCTTCCCTGCCCATGTGGCCGTAAGCGGCAAGCTTGCGGTAAATCGGCTTTTTAAGGTCAAGGCAGTCGATAATTGCGGCAGGACGAAGGTCGAACGTTTCCTTAACGATTTCCTCAAGCACTCCGTCGTCAAGCACGCCCGTTGAGAAGGTGTCAACCATTACCGATACGGGGTGAGCAACGCCTATAGCGTATGCAAGCTGAATTTCGCACTTCTTTGCAAGACCTGCAGCCACGATATTCTTGGCAACATATCTCGCCGCGTATGCTGCGGAACGGTCAACCTTGGTTGCGTCCTTTCCCGAGAAGCAGCCGCCGCCGTGTCTACCGATACCGCCGTATGTGTCAACGATAATCTTTCTGCCCGTAAGGCCCGAGTCACCTGCAGGGCCGCCGACTACAAATCTGCCGGTCGGGTTTACGTAAATCTTTGTATGGTCGTCAAGCAGTTCCGGCGGGATAATGGGCTTGATAACATTTTCCATTATGTCCTGACGTATCTGCGTAAGCTCAACGAACGGGCTGTGCTGAGAGGAAATGACTACGGTGTCAATTCTGACGGGCTCGTTGTCGGAATTGTACTCAACCGTTACCTGAGTTTTACCGTCGGGACGCAGATAATCAAGAGTGCCGTTTTTGCGCACCTCGGTCAGACGTCTTGCAAGCTTGTGAGCAAGCGAAATCGGAAGCGGCATAAGCTCGGGCGTTTCGTCGCAGGCATAGCCGAACATCATGCCCTGGTCGCCCGCGCCGTGCTGATTGTAGTCCTCGTCCTGACCTTCCTTAAGCTCGTATGAGCGGTCAACGCCCAGCGCGATATCGCTCGACTGCTCGTCAATCAAAGTGAGCACCTTGCAGGTGTTGCCGTTGAAATACTTCTCGTCGCTGTCATAGCCTATCTCGCAGACTACGTCGCGCGCGATTTTTTCGATATCCACCTTCGCCTTTGTGGTAATCTCGCCCATTACGATAATCTGATTTGTGATGCACATTGACTCGCAGGCTACGCGGGACTCAGGGTCCTGCTTAAGAAGCTCGTCGAGTACGGCGTCGGAAATGTTGTCACAGATTTTGTCGGGATGTCCCTCTGTAACGGATTCGCTTGTGAAAAGATGCTTTGCCATATTTTTTATCTCCTTAATGAAACAAAAAGAGTACCTCGCGCTTCAAGACAAGGTACTCTCAGAAAGCTGTTTTCCCTTATCTCTCAGCATTTGCTGCGGGATTTGGCACCTTGCAAACTGCAGGTTGCCGTGACTTCATCGGGCCTGTCCCTCCGTCACTCTTTATAAGGTGTTTCTTATTTAATTCCCGTATATTCTACAACCGAATTACGGAATTGTCAACTGTTATTTCAGTTGCCGTTGCCAAAGAAATCGAACGGATCAAAATAGTAGTAGGAGTTGTCCTGAGTTGTGGGCTCCTCAACCTGCTGTGAAACGGTTCCTCTGTCCTCGATAAGGCTAACTTCGACATCGAACTTGGTCATCTTATAGTTATTGTCGAAGCGTACGACGGTAAGCGTAAGCTTGTCGCCTACCTTGGACTTTTCAACAAGGTCGGGAAGGTAATCCGTGTCCTCAAGCTCAACGCCGTTGCAGGCTATAATCAGGTCGCCTGACTGAACGTCCTTTGAAGCGAGCGGGCTGTCAACGTCGATGCTTGCAATTACGATAGAGCCGTTGGGAAGGTTATTCGCGCTGACAAGCATAGCGTAGGTTGTATTGGAAACCGCGGGAACGTAACGGATACCGAGCTTCGGTCTGTCGGTAACGTAACCGTGAGCGATAATCTCGTTATATACCTTAACGAAGGTTGAGCTGGGAACTGCGAAGCCCATACCCTCGTAATCGGTACTGGCTATCTTTGACGAGTTGATGCCGATAAGCTGACCCTTTGCGTTTACAAGCGCGCCGCCCGAGTTGCCGGGATTGATGGCAGCCGTGTGCTGAATGCAGGTCATCTGATAACCGATTTCACTTTGAATAGGTCTGGCTATCGACGAAATCATACCGTTCGTGAAACTTCCGGCAAAGCCAACGCCGCCGGGATTGCCTATCGCATAGACAGTCTCACCGACTTCAAGGCTCTCGGAGTCGCCGATTTCAATAGAGCTAAGTCCTGTTTTGGCAATTCTCAGAACGGCTATATCGGTTCTCGCATCGCTGCCGACAAGAGATGCGTCGTACTGACTTTCGTCGGAAAGCTGAACCTTGACGGTTCCGCCGTCGGCAACAACGTGAGCGCAGGTAATGATGTAGGTGTTTTTATGGTTGTTATCCTCGCCTACGATTACGCCTGAGCCTTCGCCCGAGCTTGTATTGAGCCCCGTGCCGCTGGTGATAAGAATACCGACTGATGCGTCCTTGACCTTCTGATAGATATCTCTCGGATCAAGCTCATCGGCATTCGCACTGCCCTGGGCAAGTCTCGGAGCCTCGCTGTTTTCGGAGTCCTTATCACTGTCGATCGGAATTTCAAGTACGGGAGCTTCATTTTTAATCTTGTCGCCGTTTGAAGTCTTGCCCGAGCCGCCTCTTCCAATTGCGATACCGCAAAACAGAATTGCGACAACAATGAGAACGGACATAATTGTAAAGAATACTCTCCTGCCCGCTTTTTTACCCTTTGAGGCTTTGGGCGCGGGAGCAACAGCGGTCTGATGCGCATACGGTGCACTGTAAACGTAGTTCACCTTGCCCTGCGGCTGCTGACTGTAGGGCGGATAATAGCCCTGCGGCTGCTGAGGATTGCCGTAGCCCTGATTGGAATAGGGATTTACCGGCTGCTGAGGAGTCGGCGCGCCGTAGCTGTAAGAGTTTGAATAAGGATTCTTATTCTCGGGCGCTGCAGGCTCGTTCATCTGTGCGGGAGCTTCGGGCTCGGAATTGATTTCGGGCTCTGTATCGGGGGTATTTTCAGGGATTTCAGGCTCCTGATTCTCGGGAGTCGTGCCCTCGTTATTCATATCGTCATATTCGCTCATAAATATGCCTCCAATAAAATGTTGATTTCATTATAGCCGTCGATTATTAACGGATTGTTAAACAAATTAAACAAATTTGTTATTTTTTGGCCTTTTGCGGAAGTGTGAATTCAAACTCGGTGTACTCATCCTCAACGCTTCGTGCGGCTACGGTGCCGCCGTGCATCTCGACTATGGTCTTGACTATATAAAGTCCTAAGCCCGTGCTCTTGGTGTCGAAGCTTCTGGACTTGTCAACCTTATAGAAGCGCTCGAAAATTCTCGACAGCTCCTCGGACGGGATACCGACGCCCGTGTTGCGTATCTGCACGCGCACGGCGTTTGCGTCCTTTAAGACGTTTACGATAATCTGTCCGTCCTTTGTAAACTTAACCGCGTTGTCAACAAGGTTATAGATAACCTGATGTATCATATCCTCGTCGGCGTTGACAAAGGTCGGTTCAAGCCGGTCAAGTCCGAGTATCTCGATATTCTTCTGCTCAATGGGCTGCTCAAACGATACCATTACGTTGAATATGTCGTTGCAGATATTGAAATCGGTCGGGTTAAGCTGCAGCTCGCCCGCTTCGATTTTGGAAAGATTGAGCATTGAAACAACGAGCCTTGACAGACGCTTGGTCTCGTTGGAAACGATTTCAAGATAGTAATTCTGTTTCTCGGGCGGAATAGTGCCGTCAAGTATGCCGTCGATAAAGCCGCCTATGGTGGTCATCGGCGTTTTCAGCTCGTGAGAAACGTTGGCAACGAAGCTTCGGCGCGTACTCTCGTGAAGCGCAAGCTCGCCCGCCATTGAGTTGAAAGCCTTGAGAAGGCTCTCAAGCTCGCCTCCCCCGCGCACGCGCACTCTGTAGCTGAAGTCGCCCTTGGCGTAAGCCTTGGTTGCCTTCGACATATCGCGCAGAGGACTCAGAAGATTGACCGTAAACGCATAAACGCCTATCGCGCCTATGACGAACGACATAATAGCCGCTATCAGGAACACCTTGACGTAGCGCTGGAAATAGTCGGTCGTTCTCGCGGAAATCGGAGTTGCCGCAATAGCAATCATAATAACGTTGCCGTCAACGGTAACGGGCTCTGCGCAGATAAGCTGCTGACGGGAGTAAACGCCGTCGAGCGTGCTGTTCTTTTCGCTGAAGCCGCCGTTTACTGCGCGGTCAATAACGCTCTGAGGAATCTTATACACACTGTGTACGACGCAGGTACCGTTATCGTTTACGGTGTAATCGTCGCCGATAAGGTCCTTACAGATTACGACCTCGCCGTTGAGATTGCATACGTAAATATCGGCATTAATCGCCTGAGAAATCATTTTGATATTGTTGCACAGCATAAACAGAGCGCTCTTATTACTCAGTTCAAGCTTGCCCTCGATAAGCTGAGAGGTTGAGTCGGCGACGCTTCTGACATTTTCGCTCATCTGCACAATTCGGTTCGTAGCCCATTCGCCCTGACCGAGCAGACTGAAGGAAACGCCGAGCACGGTGATAATCGCAAACTCAAGCACAAGCAACGTTATGAAGTATTTGAGTATCAGCGAGCGGTTAAAGAATATGCGGCGCAGCTTATTGCGTAAGGAAGTTTTATTTCCCTTTGACATTTAATCAGTCCTTGGTTTCAAATTTATAGCCTACGCCCCATACGGTCTTAAGCTCCCACTTGTCGGAAACGCCCTCAAGCTTTTCGCGAAGGCGCTTGACGTGAACGTCAACCGTTCTCGAGTCGCCGTAGTAATCAAAGCCCCACACCTCGTCGAGAAGCTGATCGCGCGAGAATACGCGGTTGGGATTGGACGCGAGATGGAATATGAGCTCAAGCTCTTTGGGCGGCGTATCAATCTGAACGCCGTTGACCTTCAGCTCGTAATTGTCAAGATTGATAACAAGCTTGTCGAAGCTTACCTCGTTTGCCTTTACGGGCTCGGAAGCCTGATTGCTCGTTCTGCGAAGTACGGCCTTGATTCTCGCGATAATTTCCTTGGGCTCGAAGGGCTTGGTTACGTAGTCGTCCGCGCCCAGCTCAAGTCCGAGCACCTTGTCGAAGGTTTCGCCCTTGGCGGTGAGCATAATAATAGGTTTGTCGGAGAACTTGCGGATTTCACGGCACACCTGCCAGCCGTCGAGATTGGGAAGCATTATGTCGAGCAGTACGATATCGGGATTCTCGCTTCTGAAAGAATCGAGCGCGAGCATACCGTCGTTTACGCTTACCGTCTCAAAGCCTTCCTTTTCAAGGTAGAGCCTGAGAAGCTCACAGATATTAAGGTCGTCGTCAACTATAAGAACTTTTTCGTTTGCCATAGTTTTTACCTCCTTTTAATGTCTAAATAATAACCGCAAATTGTGAACAAGTTATTGACAAACTTGTAACATTTGTTTAATTGTGAACAAGGCCATTGTAGCACATATTATCTGCAATTAAAAGCGATTTTGCAATATGGTACAGTATAATTATTATTGTTAATTATCGTACTGTTATTGCAGTACGAAACGAAAAAAGCGGACGGGTGCCGTCCGCTTTTTATGATTATTAATTACATTGTCTGATTTTTGATTACATCGCCTGAAGCGCGTCGTGGTCAAGGCATTTGTAGCCCTTAGCTTCAAGAGCTTCAACCGCAGCCTCGCCCATCTTATCGACTACTCTGACGATAATGCAGCAGTTCTGCGAGTTGTGCGAAATAACCGCATAGATGTATTCAACGGCGATACCTTTATCGGTAAGCACGCGAAGCACGTCGGCCATTCTGCCCGACTCGTCGGGAATGATAACCGCGACAACGGGGGTAAGCTTGAATACCCAGCCGTCCTCCTCGAGCACCTTTACAGCTTTATCGAGGTCATTGACGATAAGGCGGACGATACCGAATTCCTTGGTATCTGCTATTGAAATTGCGCGAAGGTCAATGCCGTTATCGGCAAGAAGTTCGGAAAGGTCGGCAAGTCTGCCGGGCTTGTTTTCCATGAAAATCGAAATCTGCTTAACAAACATAATTCTGCCTCCTTATATCTTACGGTTGTCGATAATTCTGACTGCCTTGCCCTCGCTTCTCGCGATGGACTTCGGCTCAACGATATGAACGGCCGCCTTGATGCCGAGCATAGCCTTGAGGTCGGCGACAAGCTTCTTTTCACGCTCGGAAATGCCCATAGTTGTATCGGAAAGCATTTCGGGCGTGATTTCAACGTTGACGTCGAGCGTATCGGAATTGTTGACGCGGTCAACGATAATCTGATAGTTTGCCGGATAACCGTTATTGATAAGTACGGTTTCAATCTGCGACGGGAATACGTTAACGCCTCTGATGATAAGCATATCGTCGGTTCTGCCCATAAGACGGCTCATCTTGATAAACGTTCTGCCGCAGGAGCACTGTTCACGGGTAAGTCTGCAGAGGTCTCTCGTGCGGTAACGCAGAAGCGGGAAAGCTTCCTTGTCAATGCAGGAGAACACGAGCTCGCCTACCGAGCCCTCGGGAAGAACCTCGCCCGTTTCGGGGTCGATAATCTCGGCAACGAAGTGGTCCTCGTTGACGTGCATACCGTCCTGAGCCTCACACTCAAACGAAACGCCGGGTCCGGAAATTTCGGTAAGACCGTAGATATCGTAAGCCTTAAGGCCGAGGTTGGCCTCGATGCTCTTTCGCATTTCCTCGCTCCACGCCTCAGCGCCGAAGATACCTGCCTTAAGCTTTATCTGATCCCTGATGCCTCTCTCGGCAATACTCTCGGCAAGATATGCCGCGTATGACGGAGTACAGCAGAGAATTGTCGAGCCGAGGTCGCACATGAACTGAAGCTGTCTCTCGGTGTTGCCCGATGACATGGGAAGCGTCAGCGAGCCGAGCTTATGAGAGCCGCCGTTAAGTCCCGCACCTCCGGTGAAAAGGCCGAAACCGTAGCTGACCTGAACAACGTCATCCTTTGAGCCGCCTGCAGCAACGAGGGCTCTCGCGCAGCAGTCGTCCCACAGGTCGATATCGTGCTGAGTGTAATATGCAATTACTCTCTTGCCGGTCGTGCCTGAGGTTGAGTGAATTCTCACGCAGTCGCTCATAGGTCTTGCGAGCATACCGTAGGGATACTCGTCGCGAAGGTCCGCCTTTGTTACAAACGGAAGCTTGTGCAGGTCCTCGATGCCGTTGATGTCTTCGGGCTTTACGCCTGCCTCGTCCATACGCTTGCGGTAGAACGCAACATTTTCGTAAACGTTTCTGACCTGCTTTTTAAGTTTTTCGCCCTGAAGCTTTTTGATTTCTTCAACGGGCATTGTTTCAATATCTTTCTGATAATAATTACCCATTATTATTAATTCCTTTCGATTTTAATTGTTTCTCCCCAACTCAAAAGCCTTTTTGTTAAGAAGGAGGAACTTAGGAGGAACACATTTTTCGAGAGCCGCCTCCCATTCCTCCTGGGTAAATCGAAAGTGTCTGGAAAGTCTGCCTAAGAGTGCAATATTGACCGCCTTGACCGAGCCCGCCTCGTTGGCAACTCCGAGAGCGTCGAAGGCGTCGATATTAACGCCTGCCGCCTTCATCTTTTCAACGAGATTTTCGGGATAGGTTGCCGCGCCCGCAATAACCGGCATGGGGTCAATCTGCTGAGTATTTACTACTATATGGCCGTCGGGCTTGAGATAGTCAACGTATCTCGCCGCCTCGAGAAGCTCAAACGAAACGATATAGTCCGCTTCGCCCTTGTCAATTATAGGCGAATAAACCTTGTCGCCGTATCTTACATAGGTAACAACGGAGCCGCCTCTCTGGCTCATGCCGTGTACCTCGGAAACCTTAACGTCATAGCCTGCGGAAAGAAGAATCTGACCTAACAGCTTACTCGCAAGCAGCGAGCCCTGACCGCCGACACCGACTATCATAATATTTGTTGTCATGCTCTTCCCTCCTTAATTCAATGCGTCAAATTTGCACAGCTGTCTGCAGACACCGCAGCCCGTGCAAAGCGTGTTGTCGATATGCGCCTTGCCGTCCTTGAAGCTTATCGACGGGCAGCCGAGCTTCATGCACATTTTGCACGAACGGCACTTGTCCGTATCAACCGATAACGGCGGATTGGTCTTGACGTACTTAAGCAATACGCAAGGACGGCGGCTGATAATAACCGAAGGCTCGTTTGCCGCAAGTTCTTCCTTTACCGCCGCTTCCGTTGCCGCTAAATCGTACGGGTCAACAACCCTGACTCTGTTAAAGCCCATAGCCTTGCAGAGCGCTTCAAGGTCAATCTTGCCGGCAGGGTCGCCCTTTATGTTATAACCCGTGGTCGGATTTTGCTGGTGTCCCGTCATACCCGTAATTGAGTTGTCAAGAATAATTACGGTTGAATTGCTCTGATTATATGCAATATTCGCAAGTCCCGTCATGCCCGAGTGCATAAAGGTCGAGTCGCCGATAACGGCAACGGTATTGCCCTCAGCCTCTTCGCCCAGAGCCTTGTTAAAGCCGTGAATTGAAGAAACCGAACCGCCCATGCAAAGCGTCATGTGCATAGCGTTAAGCGGAGCTGCGGCGCCGAGAGTATAGCAGCCGATATCGCCCAGAACGGTTATCTTATTCTTACTTAAAACGTAGAACACGCCTCTGTGCGGACAGCCCGAACACATCGCCGGCGGTCTCATCGGAAGCTCTTCGTCAAGTTTAAGTCCTTCGGGCTTTTCAATGCCGAGCTTTTCAGCGATAAGATTCTGTGAAAACTCGCCCGTTATCGGGAGCGCGTCCTTGCCGATAACCTCAAGGCCGAGCGCCTTGCAGTGATTCTCTATAATCGGGTCAAGCTCTTCGATTACATAGAGCTTGTCAACCTTAGCGGCAAAATCAAGTATAAGCTTGACGGGAAGCGGATTCGCCATACCGAGTTTAAGCACGCTCGCCTTATCGCCGAATACTTCCTTGGCGTAAAGGTAGCTTGTGCTCGAGGTAATGATACCGATTGAGCTGTCGCCCTCTTCGACGCGGTTGATACCGCTTGTTTCCGCAAACTCAATAAGCTTTTTCGTTCTCTCCTCGACAAAGGGATGACGCTTCTTGGCGTTTGCGGGCATC
>JAEEGL016761857.1_pt1 | contig 19975 bp, 21 predicted proteins | sample 9134231 | NCBI WGS metagenome assembly JAEEGL01 (sample SAMN16246548, study PRJNA631951) | gut metagenome | biome: gut microbiome; feature: rumen; material: fiber-attached | host: Bos | place: Iran: Karaj | collected 2018-10
TGCGTTCTTTCCGTAAAGGTGCTTGTCGATATTGGCAAGTTCACGCTGTGTAGGTAAGCCCCAAAACTCGTCGAACAAATCTTCTCCAAATAATCCGGACATCAACATAATAATCATCTCCTTTGATCGTTGTTATCCGAGCATTAGAGCGGAGGTCTGATCTATCGATCTTCGTTCCTTTGTTCCGACTCCATTATAGTCCCTCGATTAGCACTGTCAAGGTGAGAGTGCTAATTCAAATCTGATCATTTTGAGGGCTTTAATTTGTGCAGTTTTTAAACCGCCGTTTTTTCGGAGCGTGCCTATAATAATGGGGGATTTCAACTTAGGAAGAGCGTATGTTTACTAAGATCAGATATGGAAATACAAATACTTTCTATATAAAAGGCAATGGTGCCGGTATTCTTGTCGATACCGATTTTGCCGGTACGCTGCCGGCGTTTTACAAGGCTGCAAAGGCGCAGGGTGTTTCCGTGTCTGATATTGCTTATGTGCTGTGCACGCATTACCATCCGGATCACTGCGGGCTTGCAAGTTCACTGATGGCTCAAGGTGTGAAGCTTTTAGTTATGGAATCACAGACTGGTTCGCTTCATTATTCAGATCCGATCTTTGCAAAGCAGCCGCACCTTGAATACGTGCCGATAGAAGATGACAAAGCTTTGGTCTTGTCCTTTGCCAATTCGCGCTCGTTCCTTTCAAATCTCGGAATCGAAGGTGAGATCATTTCGACACCGAGCCACAGTGAAGACAGTATTTGCGTCATGCTTGATGAAGGAATCTGTCTGGCCGGAGATCTTGAACCTTATGAATATCTGGCAGCATATTCAGATAATGCTGCTCTTAAGGCTGACTGGGATAAGGTGTTAAGTTATTCGCCAAAGCGCATATGCTATGCGCATGCGAATGAGAAGATCATCAGTGATTAATCCTCTTCTATAGGAGCTCCTCCGGTGAGCGTAAGATCGTCAGGCTTATAAACTAAAATGGGTTCTTCGTCTTCAACTGCAACCTCGCCTGCAAGTGCGGTTTCGGGTGTGTTATCGGCGTCTTTTTTGCTGCATTCGGTCTGGTTTGTGCGTATGTCTGTAGCACCTGCGAGATCGGGCTCTTTTTTGCCAAACGGATTAGTGCAGCCGGTTACCGATAAAGCCATTATAGCTGCCGAAATACCGATCGCATAGAGCGGCTTCTTGTAATCTTTAGCGGGTGTGATCTTCATTTTTCTGCCCTCCGGGTTTTTCTATTTACCTTAAATACAGTTATAAAGGGCAGAATGTTGCACTTATTTCAATTTCATTCCGACATTAAATGCATCGCCGACTTTATCACCCATGGCGAGATAAGCGTTGTTGCAGGGATCAAATGCGATGGGCTTAAGCTTCTTGGGGTCAATCTTACCGTCTGTTACGACGCTCTCGTCTGCTGAGACATTTACTATTTCGCCAATAAGGATACCATCCTCAAAGCTCTTAACTTTGCATTCGAGAGCCATGGGGAGTTCATCGATCAGAGGTGCGTTAACATAAGAGCTCTTTGTGGCGTGGAAGCCTGCTCTTGAAAACTTATCCGGAACCTTGTCTGCAGATTCGATACCGACATAGTCGCATGCAACGACCTGGTCTTCGGTGCCCATACTGACGGTAAATGCGCCGGTAACGGCGAAGTTCTTCGTCGTCTTATGCTCAGACATGCTGATGGTTATCTCTTTGAAATCAGTAGTGATTCCCCATGCGGCATTCATTGCGTTGGGGACGCCGTTCTCGTCGTATGTGCCGACGATAAGGACCGGCTGGGGAAGCATAATGGGATGTGCACCGAAATCTATTCTGCTCATGATGAATACCTCCGTTAATATGAACTTATCATACACATATACAGCCGGGAAATAAATCAGATTGTTTCTATAAACCTCATGAATGCTTCTCTGTCCTTATAAACGCCGGCACATTCAAGGATCTCGGAGAAGGCGATGCCGACTTCGTCCTTGATTATGTCTATCGTAGCCTTTTCACCTTTTCTGGGAAGGATCTTCTCCTTTGCCCAATCGGCATGGCTCGATCCTGTTATATTTTTTCCGGAGTCGATGTCGTCAGCCAGATCTGCAAGTTCCTTCTTAAGTCTTGCGGGCAGGATAGCGAGTCCCATTACTTCGATGAGACCGATGTTTTCTTTCTTGAGGTGATGGTATTCCTGGTGCGGATGGTAGACACCGAGAGGGAATTCATCGGTAGTAACATTGTTACGAAGCACAAGATCGAGCTCAAAATCACCGTCTTTGTTGATCCTTGCGATAGGAGTGATCGTATTGTGAGGAACACCGTCAGTTTCGGCTAAGATGAATGCTTCTTCGTCTGTATATGCTCTCCACTTTGTGAGGATCCTGTCTGCAAGATCAGCGATCCTTTTGCTGTCTTTTCCGGTGAGTCTGATGACCGACATCGGCCAGTTGACGATGCCTGCTGTGATGTCTTCAAAGCCGTCGATGGTAAATGTGTTTACATATCCCGCGCGTGCCATCGGGAAGGTGTAAGAGCCGCCCTGGAAGTGGTCGTGAGACAGGATCGATCCGCCTACGATGGGGAGGTCGGCGTTGGAACCTGCAGTGTAATGAGGATACTGCTCAACGAACGAAAGGAGCTTAACGAAAGTCGAGCGGTTAATAACCATCGGTATATGTTTCTTGTTGAGTATTATGCAGTGCTCGTTGTAGTAAACGTAAGGTGAGTACTGAAGATAATACGGATCGCCGTCAAGTTCGATCGGGATTATTCTGTGGTTCTGTCTTGAAGGATGTGTCTGCGTGCCTGCATAGCCCTCGTTCTCGGTGCAGAGAAGGCACTTGGGATATGAAGTGGACTTGGCTTTGCCTGCTGCGGCAATATCTCTCGGATCTTTTTCGGGCTTGCTCAAATTGATGGTGATGTCGATCTCACCATACCTGGTCTCAGTCTTCCACTTGATGTCTTTTGCGATCCTGTCTGTTCTTATGTAGTTGGTCTTCTTGGAAAAGTCGTAGTACCAGTCGGTTGCTTCTTTTGAAGACTTTGCTTTCAGCTCTTCGAACTTCTTAATCACGCATGAAGGCGGGGGAGTGAGGACTCCCATTATCTTCGTGTCGAAAAGATCTTTCTGCGCATTCGTGAGGTCGCCCTGAAGGCTTAAGAAATCTTCAAGGATGAGGTGAAGATCACGTGGAGCAATATCCTCTTCGGGTTCGGTATATTCGTCCAGGCCGAGCATCTCGATGAGTCTGTTAACCGTGTAGATTTTATCGAGTTCGTCGACCAGACCGGAATTGATTCCGTAGTTTACGAGTTCTGTTATGAGATAGTTGTAGTCAGTCATGAGACACCTCTTTAGATTACCTTGATGCCGCCGTATTTTCTGATCTTGAGGATACGGCATGAGCCTTCACCGAAGATCTTATCCATTGCCTGTCTGTATTTATCAGTATTCTTATTCTTTACGAATGCCTGAATAGTTCCTGCAAAACCGCCGCCGTGGACGCGTGAGCATTCGTCGTCTTCAAGGACTGCGTCTGACACTGCAAGAGCGATGGAAACGTTCTGCGTTTTCACATCGGAAGATGTGTATACATTCTGCAGATATTTGAAAGATGAATTACCTGAAGCTCTTATTACTTTCAGGAACTTCTGAAGATCGTTTTCCTTGAGTGCATTAACGCCTTCGGTGACACGTGCATCCTCTTCGACAAAGTGTATTGCGCGGAGTACTGCTCTGTCGCCTGCCTTGGCACGGAGTTCAGTTATGTTGTCGAGAATATCATCAAGAGTTACAGGTCTTAAGACGTCGTGGCCGAGGAGCTTTGCTATCTCTTTCATTTCAGAAGGGACTGCAGCGTATTCATGTGTGAGGTCGCTGTGAGAACCCTTGGTGTCGGTGATGCAGAGGCTGTAGCCTGTCTTGGCAAAATCAAAGTTGATCTTTTCTATTACGGGATCTGCAGGATCTTTGAAATCGATATGAACCATGTTGCCGACCGAGCATGCCATCTGATCCATGAGACCGCAGGGCTTGCCGAAGAATTCATTCTCTGCAATCTGGCCTGCTTTAGCGATCGTGACCGGATCGATCTCCATGTTGTTATATAGACCAGCTATTATCGTTCCGATCAATGTCTCGAACGCAGCAGAGGATGAAAGTCCTGCGCCGATGAGTACGTCACTTGTGATGTAAGCATCGAATCCGCCTGTGACATATCCTTCATCTTTAAGTGACCTGATAACACCTTTGATGAGAGCGGCGGTAGTTCCTTTTTCATCTTCCTTTTTAGTAAGGTTCTCGATGGTGATGAGAGGAGCATCGCCTGAAACAACTCTGACGGTATCACCTGATGTTTTCTTTACTATTGCTATCGCATCGAGATTAATGGATGCAGCCAGGACTTCGCCGTGCTGGTGGTCGGTGTGGTTGCCGCATATCTCGGTCCTGCCCGGAGCGGAGTAGATCTCCAGACCTTCTCTTGTGTTGAAGTTCTTAACGAAACTTTCTACGGCAGCCTCGTATCTTTTGAGCTGTCCTGCGTCGTTATCAATGTATATGTCTTTAAAGTTTATAAGAGAAAGGTCCATGCTTGATCCTCCTTTTCTACATAAATGATACATGCCAAAAACGGAAATATCACATGCGCAAATCACACAAACGGCGGAAACTATTTTTGGTAATTCAGTTTCCACACCTCAAATATAGAACCTGATAAGATATGCACAAAGGAAACTCTATTTGTAAAATCAGTTTCCGACGGAGGAACCCGAAATGGACGATCTGCAGAATAAGATTCTTGTAAATACTATCAAGGTTTTCAATAAGAAGGGCTTAAAGCTCACGATGGACGATATCGCGGAGCAGATGGGTATTTCAAAGAAGACTATCTATAAATGCTTTGAAAGTAAGGAAGATATATTCGATAAGATCGTTGATTACATTTTCGACGGCATAAAGGCACGCGAAAAGGAGATCCTCGCAGAAGAAGGACTCACGGTGGAAGAGAGAACAAGAAAGCTCTTAAGCGCATTCCCCGAAAGTTTTGCAGCAATCGATTTTGCTAAGCTCGGCGACCTCAAAGATAAGTATCCGAAGATCTATAAGAAGATGACAAGAAGGCTCGAGTCCGGATGGGAACCCACGATGGAACTCTTAGAGCAGGGAAGAAAAGAAGGCATTTACAGAAAGGATGCGGACTTCACGATATTCAAGATAATGATGGACGCATCGATAGCAAGTCTTTTCGAAGACGGCACGCTCAAGAAGACAAAGATCAAGTACGTTGACTGCCTGAATCAGATAGTGGATATCCTGCTTTTGGGCATTAAGGCTTAAGGAGAATAAGATGGCCAGATCAGAATCCGTTTACGGAAACATACAGAAAGCTTCGACGGTCAGAAAAGCCGAGAAGTCAAAGCAGAAGTATATAAAGAAGTTCGGCGACGATACTAATGCAAACTATTCTGCGGAAGTTGTCGGCAACGATTACATCGGCGATATCTTAGGCGTTAAGAATATCGAGATCGGAAAGAGCGAAGCCGGCATAAGCAAAGGCTTTGATGTTGATAACGGCCTCATCGTCGGAAACATCAGAATGGGATTCGGTCATTACAGGATCTCTATGGCGATGGCAAGTGCTGCAAATGCGATGGGCCTTACTCCTTACTGGATGGATCTTAATTCATATCCCGAGACAACATGCACTAAAGTTATCTCTGCTCAGAACGACCTATATTCAAAGGGTTCACGCATCTCACAGAAGAGCAGACTCTTTAATAAGTTTGTCTGGGAGCCGATCAATTACACAGGTTTTAAGCAGCTGTCCTACAATGCGCCCGACCAGAAAAACGCAGAGTTAATGGCAGCCGTATATAAAAACGTGCCCAAAGAAATACCGGTTATCGGAACTCATGTATGGCCTGCCCAGGCTGCAGTTCATGCAGGAATGAAGTATGTCGTAAATGCAGTTCCGGATAACTGGCCGATGGCACTTCACTTTTCAGAGGGAGCAATCCACACTATACAGACTCACTACGCATACTTAGGTTACCGCACAATGAACGGCATGGCAGGAAATGATGTGCTCAAGGCGATGCCTGAAGATTCGATCGTTTACACAGGCCATTACATCGACGATGAACTCGTTAGAAATATCGAGATCGACAATCAGAGAAGACTTGCAAGAAAGGCATCCGGAAAGCCCATAAGATTTCTTCTTACGATAGGCGGTGCCGGAGCTCAGAAGGAGATCTTCGCAGCGATCGTAAACGAGCTTATGCCTGATATAAAGAAGGGCAAGGTTGCGCTCTATATCAATATCGGCGATTACATGAATGTATGGAAAGATCTTCAGAAACTCGCGCCCGGAATGACCGATGTTACCAAGACTCATTTCAACAACTGGGAAGAGACAAAGAAGTTCTGCGAAGATGCTCTTGAAGGCGATGTCGAAGGAATAAATATCTTCTGCCACGAGAATATCTTTGAAGCAGTTTACGCAACAAATCTTCTCATGAGATCGTGCGACGTTCTTGTGACAAAGCCTTCCGAACTTGCTTACTATCCGGTTCCGAAGTTATTCATCAAGAGGATCGGCGGACACGAGCAGTGGGGTGCGATCCACTCGGCAGAAGTAGGAGACGGCACGCTGGAGTGCAGAGACATTCCGCACACGCTGCAGATGATAAGACTTTTCGTTGAAGACGGCGTCACGTTAAAGAATATGTGTGATGCGATAGACATTAATAAAAAGATCGGTTTATACGACGGAGCGTACAACGCAGTAAAGCTCGCTCTGGAACTTAAGAAGGGAGGGTATGCAAAATGAGACTTACAATGAAGGAAAAGGTCGCTTACGGTCTTGGTGCCGTCGGCAAGGACATGGTCTACATGCTCTCCGCAAGCTATGTTCTTTATTACTATCAGGACATCCTCGGAGTATCTGCAATTGCGATGGGAATCATTCTCATGATCGCACGTGTATTCGATGCATTTAACGATCCGATAATGGGTGTCATCGTTGCGAAAACGAAGACCAAGTGGGGCAAGTTCCGTCCCTGGCTCATGATAGGTACTATCACGAATGCGATTATACTTATCGTCATGTTCTCCGCACCGCCGTCACTTGACGGAGGCGGACTCGTTGCGTACGCAGCTGTCATCTACATCCTCTGGGGTATCACATACACCATGATGGACATCCCTTACTGGTCCATGATCCCCGCGTTCACCGAAGGCGGTAAGGAACGTGAAGGACTTACCACTCTCGCAAGATCTGCTGCAGGCGTAGGTTCCGCTGTTGTATCTATTCTCACAGTTATGTGCGTTGCTGCCTTGGGTAATGCGTTCTCAAAGGGCGAGGCAAAGATGGTTACAAAAGAATTCAATTCTAATGATGCAACCGTTTACATCATGGAGAGAGATTCTGATAACAACCCCACAGGCGAAGTCTTTGAGTTCCCGGGCTGCACACTTAATGTCAGCATTACCGGAACAGAGAAGATCTTCGAAGGCGTCATCGATGTTAGCGATTCCAATGCTGAGATCTCAGGCGAGATCTTCGGCAGGGACATCTCAAATTATGGAGTCGAGTATGTCATGGGTGATTATGCTGACGAAGACCAGACAGAAGTTGTAGAGACATCCCCCATTCTTGTCATCGGAGTTCCCTCAGATGAGTTCATGGATTTCGCTGCAATGTCTTCTGTAAATGTTGATCTTACTATGAAGTCCAATCTTGAAGTAGAGAGAGTCGGTTTCAAATATTTCTCGATCATCATCGGCGTGCTCTTCGTAGTCTTCATCACGATCACATGCCTCTTTGTAAAAGAGAAGTCCACAGTCGACTTGAAGACGCCTTCCGTAAAGCAGATGTTCAAGGCTCTTTTGCAGAACGACCAGGCAATGACGATCGTTATCACTATCGTTCTCGTAAACTCCGCAACATACATCACTTCGAACCTTTTGATCTACTTCTTCAAGTACGATCTCGGAGGTTCAAACTGGACCGGAAACTACACATTGTTCAACATGTTCTCGGGCGGCATCCAGATCTTCGCCATGATGATCTTCTTCCCGCTTTTGAGAAAGGCATTCAACACACTGAAGATCTTCTATATCTGCGTTTTCGCTGCGATCGGAGGATACGTAATACTGCTTGTCATGGCGCTTGCCGGACTTAAGAGCGTATATCCTTTCTTCGTTCCCGGATTCTTCATCATGGCTGCAGTAGGCATGCTCAACGTAGTTGTTACGATCTTCCTCGCGAACACCGTAGACTACGGCCACCTCAAGAACAACAGAAGAGATGAGTCGGTCATCTTCTCAATGCAGACATTCGTCGTTAAGCTCGCATCAGGTATTGCAGCTCTCGTTGCTTCAATCTGCCTCTCGATCTTCAACATCAAGGAGAACTCTGAAGCAACAGTTACTTATTCTTCGATGCTCGAAAAGATCGGCAACTACAAAAACCACGTAGTCGACACGATCAGCTCAGGCTCCATCGTAGGATTAAGACTCGTAATGACGCTCGCACCAATTATTGTTCTCGTAATTGCTCTCCTTATCTTCAAGAGCAAGTATATACTTACAGATAAGAAGCTCAGTGAGATCGCAAAGGAGCTCAAAGCAAGGGAGGCATAACATGATCACCGTATCAGAAGACGGCAAGTTATTTGTCCTTAACACTTCGAAAACGACCTACGCTTTCCGCGTGATGGAAACAGGCCATCTTGAGCACCTGTATTACGGGCGCAAGATCCACCTTGATTCCGACGACGGCATCAGGGAGCTTACCGAGTTCGCGCCCGGCAACACTAACGTTTATAACGCTGAGAACGGCAACGTCTCAATGGAAGACATAAGGCTGGAGATAAGTGCTCCCGGCAAGGGTGACGTCAGGGAACCTTCCGTCGAACTCATTAACAGAGACGGCAGCAGAACGTCAGACTTCGCATTCAAGAGTTACGCTTTGGAGAAGGGTAAAGAACGCGAAGCTGACATCCCCGGCTCATACGGTGAGAATGCAGATGTTCTCAAAGTTACTCTTGAAGACAAAGAAAATTCTCTTACACTCGTTCTCGTTTATTCAGTATTCGAAGAATGCGATGTAATAACGAGATACTGCGAGCTTACAAATAACGGCGAAGGTGATGCCGTTATCGAGCGTCTCATGAGCACTCATCTCGACTTCGATCCGGGTGATTATTCATTCATAACTTTCAACGGCGCATGGGCGCGCGAGATGAATAAGAACGTCCAGAAAGTAGGAAGCGTAAAACTCGTAAATTCCTCATGCGGAGGCTCGTCTTCCAATCACGCAAATCCGTTCGTCATGTTAGGACGCGGCGCATTTGACGAAGACTACGGTGAGGTCTACGGAATCAATCTTGTTTACAGCGGAAACCACTATACCTGTGTCGAGAAAAATCCCTTCGGGAAAGTACGTCTCGTCACCGGTATCAATCCTCAGGGATTTACATGGAAACTGGCGAAAGGAGAGTCCTTCAGAAGCCCTGAAGCCGTCATGACGTATTCAGCTTCGGGCTGCAACACGATGAGCCACGGCATGCACGACTTTGTCAGCAGCCACATAGTAAGCGGCGAGTGGAAGGACCGTCTTCGGCCCGTCCTCCTGAATTCATGGGAGGCATCCTATTTTGATATAAGCGAGAGCAAGCTCCTAAGACTTGCACGCCGCGCAAAGAAAGCGGGCGTCGAGTTATTTGTTATGGACGACGGCTGGTTCAAAGGCCGTAAAGATGACACGTCGTCTTTGGGCGACTGGACTCCCGATTCGAAAAAGCTTCCTCACGGCATAAAAGGCATCTGCGATAAGATCAGGAAACTTGGGTTAGAGTTCGGTATCTGGGTAGAACCTGAGATGGTAAATGAGAATTCTGACCTGTACCGCGCGCATCCCGACTGGGCAATGAAGATCCCGGACAAAGCACATTCCACGGGACGCAACCAGATGCTGCTGGATCTCACCCGCTCGGAAGTACAGGACTACATAATCGATGCAATGTCATCGGTATTCTCATCTGCTGATATCTCTTATGTTAAGTGGGATTACAACCGCAATTTCACGGATGAGTTTTCATCTTCTCTTCCTGCCGACAGACAGGGCGAAGTTGCACACAGATACATACTCGGACTGTACCGCGTGATGAATACTTTAACGCAGAAGTTCCCTCACATTCTTTTTGAAGGATGTGCTTCCGGCGGCAACAGATTCGACCTTGGTATCCTTTCTTACTTCCCTCAGATATGGGCATCCGACGATACCGACGCATACCAGAGAGCCATCATCCAGAACGGTTATTCCTACGGCTATCCGCAGTCATGTTACACGTGCCATGTCTCTGATGTTCCCAACCATCAGACACTCAGAAAAACTCCGCTCGATACGCGCTTTAACGTCGCTCTCTTCGGCAACACAGGATACGAATGCAACCTCTGTGATTTGCCGAAAGAAGAATTCGAAGAGATCAAAAGACAGATCGAATACATCAAGACAAACAGAAAGCTTATGCAGTACGGACGCCTGTGGCGCGTAAATTCATTTGACGAAGGAAAGATCCTTTCATGGACCATTTCCGCCAAGGACGGCAGCGAAGCAATGTCGCTCATTATGCAGAGCCTTGCTACGCCGAACGACAGCCACGATGTCCTTTATGTGCGCGGCCTCATCGACGATGTTAAATATCACATCGAAGTCCGTGAGAACACATACGATCTGAGGGGCTTCGGAGGCCTTGTAAACTATGTTGCGCCTTTCCACGTTAAACAGGACGGATTCATTCACAGAGTGATTGCTAAATTCTACAAGATGCCTTCCGAAAAAGAGTCACACGAGATGTACGGCGACGCCATGATGTACGCCGGAGTCCACATCAAGCCGCGCTTCGCTTCATTAGGCTACAATGAGAACACCAGATATTATCCTGACTTTGGTTCACGCATCTATAAGATAGGGAAGGCGGGTTAAATTCCTTCTCTTGCGGCTCTTGTATCAGCCTTCTGTGTCCAGAGAATGTTGGGATATTTCAGAGCGACTTTGTCCATCAGTTCGATGTAATCAAGCGTCTCATCGTACTTTCCCATGTGGTAATAGATGCAGAGTTTTTCCTCGAGCGTGAGCTTGATAAACGGTGCGATCAGTTCCAGTGATTTCTCTGCATGGCGTTTATCTTTGTTCGGTACCGTTATTACCTTGAGCTTTCCGGCCGCAGTCATTTTGAAGTCTCTTATGTCACTCTTGCAGAGATCGTGGAACATGCCGATTATATACGGTGATTCTTCGCGTTCCCAGGTGAGTTTTTCCTCTTCGGTATACTGCAAAAGGTATTCAGTCACTTTCAAGCTGTGATCGAAATTACCGCCTATCCACGCCCCGTGGATTCCGCATGCGGACGGGGCAGTGAAGTAAGCGCTGTTGTAAAGGTAATCGATCAGTTCGTCGCTCTGAAGAGAAGCAGGGAAGAAGTCCAAAAACCTTTCCCTGTTGTAGTCTCTTATCTCATCTATGTCACTTAATGAATACTTGTTCATTCAGTCTCCTTGTTAATCTTTAACGATCTCATCCAGTCAATAAAAAACTCATCGGTATGAGTCAGTATAAACAGGGCAAAGGCGCCGATCACATCTTCCGCAAGCTTATCGGATTCCAGGATGTCTTTAGAAGTAATGTAATACATACCATCCTTATTTTCCAGATATTCCAGAGGATTTGCCCATTCGAGATCATCTGATTTATTTTTCTTTGAAAACAGCTGTTTGAAAGTAATTTTGCCTGCTCCCGGCTTGACATGAGTAAACATGATGTTGTCAGTGTTGATGTGATTCGCATTAAATTCTGCGTCGTACCATTTTTCGAAAAATGTAATCCAGAACTCGTGTCCGGAATAATTGCACATGATCCAGCAGTAAATCTGATTTTTGTTCTTGTTATGACTTGTGCGGATCTTCATTTCAAGCCCGGGGATATCCTTATGCATAAGCATCATCAAAAGCTTAAGTCTTGCCTGTTCGATCATTTCGTTTTCATTATTCTTCAACATGGTTTATACCTCCTCATCACCTGATGTTTTATTTCTTTCTGTCAGTAAATTGATCATGTATGTCAGTGCCTCATCGATCTCATCTTCGTCTGTAAGCCACTTGGCCTTATACGGATCAAGTCCTGTGATAAGCGGCTTTACGTGATCTTTATCGATCTTTCCGTCCTCAAAGCCGAAAGTGAGTTTCTCGCGCTCTATCCATTCGGCCAGTTTCTTCCGGTCAACATTTCCTTTTTCATCAAGGAAATACTTTCCGAGGCTTTCCTTATCGAACAAATGCGCAAGCGTTGCAGGCACCCCGTCGAAAAGCCAGACATCCTTGCCGTTAATGTTGATCTTGTATCTTTCACAATTCATCCTGCTGTCAGGCAGAAGGAAATAATTGCACTCCAACTCCGCCAGTTTCAGTATTTTTTTAAGCTCAATGACCAGCTTATTCTTCGGCGGAAGATATGCATCCGTATCGTCTGCCAAAAGCCTCAGATCGTGAAGCGGATCGTCGCAGTCAGTTCTCCTCTTAAAGAAGACTTTTCCGGTATCCTTGTTAAGCAGGTCAGCAACCTGCTTGATCGGCGTCCACATGCTTATCAGGGTGTCAGCACGAAGATCACCGTTGTAGTACAGGCAGTCAAGATCGTTCTTTTTGCGCCATTCAGAATCGCTGCCTTCTGAAGCTTTTATCCAGTAAAGACAGAAGTTTCTTACATAGTTTTCTGAATAATCATTACCAAGATATTCTTTCATCATGTTTCTCATACTGCATCCTCCTCAATGTAAGCTACTAAGATTCCTTCGTTTCCGATTTTGTTTCTGATCTGATCAAGAGCAGAGCTCTTTACTTTGTACTGAAGCCTGCACATCTCATCTTCTCGTTCCTTTTCTTTTTCGATAGCAGTGATCTTGCTAAGTTTCACTGCGTATTTTTCCTTCGGGAAGTTAACTGCGAACTTATCTTTGTAAACTCCTTTCTTCTTTTCTGATTCATTCGCATAAAACTCAACGCTTACAACAAAATCTTTGATGTTGCTCATCTTTATCACCTCTTTCTTAATTCAGTATGTTTGTCTCGATCAGTTCCATTGCTTTGTCTGAAGTAAGGTTGCCTGTAATAACACCTACGATGAATGGTGCAAGGTCGTTAAGAAGTTCCGGACAGCACCCGGTAATGTATTCTTCTGTATCAGGTACTGTATTCCAGATCTTGTAATTGATGATCGTTCTTGCAACGACGGAAAAGTCGGCAGGGTTGTTATAGAACCTCGGCGAGAAACTGACTTCGCCTTCGGAATTGCCCGGGATCACATAGGCATTCAAATAGTTAAGAAGTATCATCAGTTCATCTAAACATCCGCTTTCGCACATCTTGGATACCACTTCCGGATAGTAAGTTTTGACCTCTGCCTGATGTTCAAAGAACCAGATGCTGCTTTCAATACATCCGACAAGACAATCAGGGATATCGAAAACCATCGTGATGCGCGGAACACCAAGATTGGTATCGCACATATACCAAATATTCTTATAGTCGAGATAAGCTTTGAATCTTGCGGCTCTTTCCTGGTTTGTGAGCCTCCAGCCATTATGTGGACGACCTGTCTTGTGTTTTGGCTTTTCCTCGATATATGTAACGGGCATGTCCCGCACGAAAGTTGTATTATTCAATTCGTCCTTATTTGGGAGAGCAACGTCATGCCTGTCCAAGATTTCTTTTACAGTAAGTTTTCTGTTGTATTCAGAATATGAGTTGACGCTTATTTCCAGTTCCTTCGAGATTTCTTCATTGCACAGCATGCGGTTAAGACACAACCGGATAGTCTCGTTCTTGCAATACGGCAGATCCATGTTGCACATATCGTCAAAACTGTATTTAACTTCTCCGGATTCAATGCTGATACTCTTAATCAGGTACAGATACTCTGTATCATCACCTTTGAGCCGTGCCTTTATGTATGGAACATCCAGCGTGACTAAAGTCTTATAGAGTTTCCAGATGTTGTCGCATCTAATGTTTTCCGGTCTGTTCTCGTTAAATGTTTTCATGTTCTTCCTCCTTAACTAAACTTGAATAATGGAAAATCTTTGCATCTGAAAGGGCTGCCTTGGAACCAAGGCAGCTCAGATTCTTTCTGCAAATATTATGGAAACGGGAACCGCAGAATATTGCGGAACAATAATGTTGTAGTTTAGAAAATGATTTCGGCTTTATCCAATAATTCGTCGTAGTTCAGTGCGTAGTTCTCAGGTTCAGTCAGAAACCTCTTGATAAGCTTGCGGTATCTGCCCATAAAGTCATAATCTGAAACGAATTCCAATTCGTCTAACGGCTTCCCGCAAGGGACGAGCATAAACTTGAAAAACGCACCGGACAAAGTCCACTTGAGTATTTGGAACGCATAACCGTTTTCTGTGAACATGCCGAATCCGGTATTGTAGATCAGAAGCATTTCTTTGTAGTTATTGACGTGATCACAATAATTCGTTGCTCTGCATTCATAACCCTTGTTTCTGATGCGATCAACAAGGTTTATATCCCCGGGTTCCAATCTCTCGATCTCGTATTGATTTTTGACATGAAGGATCAGATACATTTCTTCGGCTTGATAAGTAAGCTTGCGTCTTCTTCCGATATCGATTGCATACGTGCTGTCTCTCTTGCCACATCTGAGAAGAAATACGTTTCCTTTGTCGATGTCTATAACATTCTTAAGATCTGTTGTCCTGCCTGCTACTACTTGAATGGATTTCATATTAATCCACCTCCTTGAATGAATTTTGTTTTCACTGATATTATGGAAATGCCAACCGCAAAATATTGTGGAGGAGTATCCGTTCTGAAAACGGACATAAAAACACCTCCATAACAGTGATTTTGTTTTCACTAGTATTATGGAGGTGGTGACCGCAGAATGTTGCGGTAGCTGTTCTTTTGTTTTATTTTGTTTTTAGCATCTCTTCAGGAATGCTATCGCAAAGATTCTTAAATGCCAAATATAAAACTGGTCCTTTGGATGAGTTAACAATATCTTTTGCTCGTTCATTAATTTTTTCATCCATGCTATCAATAATACTATCGACATCCTCTGTTTTTAATTCGGTTTTATCTGGATCAATTCTAGAGAAGGAAACAACTGCCCCATTTGATATATAATTACCATTTAGAAAATGAGCGTTGCCAAATTTAGACATATCATCGATGGGAAATATACTGAAATAACGTTTGAATTTATCCTCATATTCCGCTTTATTATCGTTTAATTGATCGAGGAATCTATCCATATAATCTTTAGTCTTAGCGTTAAAGTTTTTAACAGTTTTAGCAGGCCTAATTGCTCGACCTTTGCATAGATTTCCATTTGATTTATTCGTTCGGCCAACATCATTTGGTAATAACCAGAAATTTGCAAGACAATGGTATTTTGATGCCCATTCATAAGCCTTTTCGTCGCTTGCATATCTCGCAACGAATTTGTGGTTATTCATTGTATCTCCGGCAAATTCATTGTCGAATAAACGGGTCCCGTCCAAAATCTTACCTTTTTTATTTTTTTCACTTTCTAAATTGTATAGTGATTCGTAGAAGCAAACCGCAATATCAGACATATCGGCATCAAACTTTACTCGATCTGAATTCTCTGGTATATAAGTTTGGTTAGAAAGTATTATTCCCCTATAAGAATCAAAGCTAAATCCGTTAATATGTGTTTTATCATATTCAATAGGCGCTAGTAATATTATCTTGAGCCGTTTCTTTTGTTTGTCATCATATTTATCACACATACTTCTTCTTCAACTCCTTTATCTTTTTGTTTATTTCTTCTCTGATCTCTGGATTTAACACTTCGAACATGTCTGAGTATTGAAGTGCAAAGGGGACGACCATTGAAGGAGAGGTGGTTACTTCAAGTATTATCGAATCCTTGTTTTTGGGTTCATCGTAGGATCTGAAATTGTCGCCGAACCAGTCGTGGAATGTTGTGTAGATCCTGTCTTGTGATTTCTTTGCACGGAACTTGATCCTGCAGGGTTTGTCGTATCCCATGTAAAGATGCTCGGAAAGATATTTTGACGGGTCCCAGAATATGTTTCGGAGATCTGTCGGGATGTCATCTAAAGATTTGTATTCCAATGGAATCGGAATATCGGTTCCTTCGAATTTACGGATTGTTACTTTAGTCAACAGATCGAGCCTGAAATGATTGATGCGATCACCGCCTCTGTATGTGCAGAGGAGATAAAAATTGTCATGGTAGATCACGATGTGGTAGGGGTTAACTATTATTGTATTTCCTGTTGTGGGTTCGAGCTTTTTATCTTTGTTGTACCGGTTGAATACGAAAGATATCTGCGCACCTTTGTTGATTGCATCCTGTATCGTATTGATGTTTTCCGAAAGGTGGTTGTTGCTCTTATATCTTCCGTGAATTCCCTTGGGGTTAAACTTGATCTCTTTGCCGTTCCAGAGCGGATTATTCCTTCTGTAAGCCAGGTTCTTTGTTGAAAGGAGTTTTTCGACTATGGCGTTCTTTTCCTTGAGCGTGAATTCTTCGGACAGGCATACGAGTTGAACGAGTCTGTCCATTTCGCTGTCGCTAAAAAGATGCTTGTAATAGATGCTCTGGATTGCGGGAGCACTCTTTACACGGACCTTCAGGCCGTCCTTGTTGTTCATCTTGATCTTGTCGAGATAATCCTTGTCATATACACCGAGCTTGTCATTCTCCTCGATAAGAAGTTCTGCAAGGATCCTGTTTATAGTTTTGCCGTCCTCATCGGCCTGAACTGAAGAATTTCCGTGTTCACGCTCTATATATTCCTGAAGAAATCTGCGGACTTCTCTTGTCGGAATCGCATGATCTTCATCAGTGTATTCAGAAAGGACGTTAAGCAGCTGAATGGCGAGACGCTCGTCGCTGTATTTTCCTTTCTCATATGCTTTTGTATAGTCGATCTTGCCTGATGAGATATCCGGGATATTCATTATGGCATCGCCGATATCAACGCGGCTTTGTCTTGTTCTCCTGCCAGTCGTGTTTTTTATTCCAAGACCATTGCAAAGGCGTTTATACTCTGCGTTTATTTCGTTCTTGATATAGTAAATGGCATATGTTGTGAGCTTTTCACGCCCGTTGATCTTGTAATTCTCAACTGCTTCAATGAGACCTAAACGTCCTGCCTGTGTCAGATCATCTTCAAGATGTTGATCCCACTCACGGCCTTTTGTATACGTATGGTTTTTCTTTTTGCCGTAAACGTAGGCGCCGATTATGTCTTCAAATTCCAGTATGATCTTATGCCAGGCTTGATCATGCTCATCAGGTGATCCTTCGCGGATCAGCCTGACACATGCTTGTTCTTCCTTTTTCGTTAATGCGTTCGGGTGTTCAGATTTATTACCAGCCTTATTAACCATGGGAAGCTCCTTTGTATGGTGCCGATATCAAGATTTGAGAGATTTATTTCATTATACTTGTTTTCTTTCACATGATTACATTTGGCGAAAAAGAAAAAGGCTCTTGTATAATACAAAGTACAATTTTGCTTTCGGAGGTTACATGAAAGTCGTCGTCGCAATGGATTCATTCAAAGGAAGTCTTACTTCGCTTGAGGCCGGAAATGCCGTGAAGCGGGGCATCCTGAGAGCATGTCCTGATGCTGATATCATTGTGCTTCCGTTGGCTGACGGTGGTGAGGGAACGATAGATGCTTTGGCTCCTTATATCAACGGCATAACAAAGACTCTGTGTGTTACAGGGCCTGCCGGTGCAAAGATCAGCGCTGATTATATTTTCGATCCGAAGACCAATACGGCATACATAGAGATGGCCAAAGCGGCCGGGCTGACGCTTTTAGATGAGAAAGAACGCAATCCATATATAACGACTACCTATGGTGTCGGTGAACTTATGAAGGACGCAATCTTAAACGGCGCCCAAAAGCTCGTTATCTGTATTGGAGGCAGCGCTACAAATGACGGCGGAGCAGGAATGCTTCAGGCCCTGGGCGCAAAGCTTCTGGATAAAGACGGCAACGACATCGGTTTCGGCGCGGCCGGTCTTAAGGATCTGTACTCGATAGATACATCGGACCTTATGTGCAAAGATATCGAAATAACAGTCGCAAGTGATGTTACCAATCCTTTGTGCGGACCTGACGGCGCCAGCTTCGTTTACGGCCCCCAGAAAGGCGCTTCTGAGGATATGTGCAGGGAGATGGATGCCTGGCTTGAGCATTTCGCCGTGACGGCCGGATTCGATCCTTATGAAGAGGGTACGGGAGCTGCCGGCGGAATGAGTTTTGCCATCAAAAACTTCTTGGGTGCGGCTATAAAGTCAGGTGCTGACATCGTTTTGGACATTACCGGTGCAGAGCTTGAAATTCGGGATTGTAACATTGTTATAACGGGTGAAGGAAGGATGGACAGCCAGACTCTGAACGGAAAAGCTCCCTTCAAAGTCCTTCAGCTTGCTAAGAAAATGGACAAGCCCGTGTATGGGATCACGGGCCTGCTTGGGAGTGGTTATGAAGAGTGTCTTAAGGAAGGTTTCGTGCGGATCGTTCCGCTCATTGATCCCTCCATGGACACAGGGGAGGCTATATTAAGTGTTGAAAAGACTGTTGCACGTCTTTTCGCGCAGCTGCAGGCATCATCCGAAGATAAACAGATATAACCTGTCTCCGTCCTGAGCAAGATAGAAGTTGGTTCCTCTGGACTTGGCAACGGTGCCCTGCTGGAACTTTACGAAGTGACGGACGGGTTCCATCGTCTTCATCTCGAGAGCATATTCGTGGTCCTGATAAGCCGGAATGTTGTCATTGGCGTATTCTTCGCCGTCACCGAGATTCTCTTTCAGATATTCTTGGAGTTCGTCCTCTTTGCCTGTCTTTACTTCAAATCTGATCTCAACATAATCATTGGAAGCGGAATTCTTGCTGCCCATACGTGCATATGCGCAGTATTCGAAAAGATCCAAATCGAACGTGTCACGGATATACACGCAGCATGCATCGGGTTCATTAATTTCTCCGTGGGAATTAGCCGTCACGGAATGAGCACTTCTGCCTGAGTTTGGCGTCGAGCATGCGCAAAGAGATGCAATGCAGCCTGCAGCCAATATGAGCGCCAAAGAACGCTTGATTATCGAACTGAAAGTAGTCATTCCCGGATCCTCCGTCTTGCTTGATACCATAAATACAAGACAGGGCGCGAAAATGTTGCAGATTATTTTTCGGTGCTGGTGCGGATCCTCTTTCTGGCGAAGAGGGAGATGATCATGGAAACGAGGCCTAATGCAAGATAGACGACCGCATATGAATAGAACTGTGTAAGGTCTTTGGACATGTAAAGCCAGATGCCGAGAAGGAACAGGCCTGCGTTTCCTATCGGCATGTACCAGTAACCCTTAATGTCCTGGCCGGCGCATGCACCCATTACAATGGAGAAGACGGGGTCGATCGCATAGAAAAGGATGAGGCTTACGAGCATGCCGCTCATGCTGTCGGCAAACAGCTTGGCAAGCCACGGCAGACCGAGCATTATCATCGTAGCCGCGATTATCCACAATAAGACTTTAAAGAAATAACTCTTCATGAAGAACGTCCCCGAATTTTTCAGGCTTATATTATAAAACTATCTGTCAAAGGTCAAAGGATTTGCCCTTGAAAAATAAGTTTAGTGTGTATATACTTTGTATAAACATATTGAAGGAGGCACGAATATGACCGTAACTATCCAGAAATGGGGAAACAGCCAGGGCATAAGGATCCCGAAGCATTATCTTAACGAGCTCAGCTGGTCTGAAGATGAGATGGTCGATCTTTTCATCGAAGACGGCAAGATAATAATCGAGCGCTCACGTCCGGTGCAAAGGAAAAATATCGTGGAACTCTTTGAAGGCTTCAACGGAAAA
>JAEEGL012104735.1_pt1 | contig 19974 bp, 18 predicted proteins | sample 9134231 | NCBI WGS metagenome assembly JAEEGL01 (sample SAMN16246548, study PRJNA631951) | gut metagenome | biome: gut microbiome; feature: rumen; material: fiber-attached | host: Bos | place: Iran: Karaj | collected 2018-10
CCTGGACTTGCGGCGAACCCGCCTACGGCGAATAAGACGCCAAAGGCAATGATAAGAATGCCGGAAGGTTCTTTCGCTCTGTTCAACTATCAGGTTTCTCTTGAGGATCAGACTTATTCCTTCTGGGAAGTTGTTTCAGGCTCTGTTGCAGATGGTATGGCGGTTTCTCTTGGTGGTGGTTCTTCGGCTCAGGCTGCGGCAGCTGCTCCGAGCAATAACATGAGTTCCATGATGGGCGGTCAGGCTCAACCTAACCCGATGATGGGAATGCCACAAATGAACCCGATGATGGGAATGGGAGGAATGCCTAATATGCAGCAGAATGTTAATCCAATGATGAATATGCCTAATGTTCAGTCAGTTCAGTACCCGAACCTTTCTGGCGGACCGTCCGCTTCTGAGCAGGGTAATATCGGTCTCATCATGGATGTATTCATGGAGATGACCGTTGAACTTGGTCGTACTAAGAAACAGATAAAAGAGATTCTTGGTATGGGCGAGGGAACTATCATCGAGCTTGATAAGCTTGCCGGCGAACCTGTTGATATTCTTGTCAATCACAAGCCTATAGCTAAAGGTGAGGTTGTCGTAATCGATGAAAACTTCGGTGTCCGCGTAACGGAGATTCTTTCACCTATGGAACGAGTCAGCGATATGCACTAAGATATAAGGCATCTGTTGGAAAGGGGGTATTTCAGCAGATGCCGATTTTATTTTTTTAAATGGGTGGGTTATGTTCATACATTCTCTTCGGGCTTTTTGTTTGCTCGTAATACTTTGTATTTCATCTCCGGTTCTTGCTCAATCTGCTGACAATTCTGCGGAGAATGCTCAGAATCAGGCTATAAGTCTCTCGGAAGATCCAAATTCAGTAAGTCTCTCTTCTTCCGGGATGTATCAGTTGCCCGCAAACGGTGGTTCTCCTTCCACTCTGGGGCTTATTGTCAGGATGTTTTTTGTTCTTGCAGTTGTTCTTGCGCTTGTCTATGTTGTCATGCGAATGATGCGAAAGACAATCGGAACTCCTGATACGGACGATCCGTTTCTGAGAAAAGTTTCTCAGGTCACTCTTGCGCCTGGAAAAACAGTCCAGATTGTTACAATCCTTGACCATGCTTATGTCGTTGGTGTTTCTGATAATTCGGTGAATCTTCTTGGTGAGATTTCGGACAAAGAGCTTGTTGACGCTATGAACATTCTTGCGGACAAAAACGCAAAGACGAAAAAGCCTATGTCATTTCCGGATTTGCTTGATTTGTTCGTCGGAAAAAATTCTTCCAAAAATACTTCTTTCTCCGATTTTTCAAAGAATGCGGCTGATAGCCTGAAGCATCAGCGGGAAAATTTCAACAATAGGGGGAATTAAATGAAATACACAGGCATCCTTTCAAAAAATCGTTTCAGGACAGTCCTTGCCATTATGTTCCTTTCATTTTTCTGCCTTGGGAATGTTTTCTCGCAGGAGAGCTTTCCGAACGGTTCCACGCGCGGAAATACCGAAATGACGCGGAATGTGAACGGTCTTTCTGTTCCGAATGTTGGTGTGAACATTACCCAGCCTAGGACAGGCGAGCAGATGGCGTTTTCTGTTCAGGTTCTTCTTCTTCTTACGATTCTTACGCTTGCGCCGAGCATACTGATACTCTGCACTTGCTTTTTGCGTTTTTCAATCGTTCTGGATTTTATAAAACGCTCTCTTTCTTTGCAGCAAGTTCCGCCTACGGCAGTCCTGAACGGAATCGCGCTGTTTATGACTTTGTTCATAATGTTTCCTGTGTTCAGGCAGGTTTATGACAAGTCGTTCAAGCCGCTGTCGGACGGGACTATTACAATCGAACAGGCTTACAAGGAGGCCGAGGGACCTCTCAAGATATTCATGTACAATCAGATGGGAACTTCTGAAAGCGGAAAAAGGTACATCGCATCTTTTATGAACATGGCAAAACTTCCGCAGCCGAACACTCTGGCTGATATTCCGACTTATGTAATCGTGCCGGCTTATATTCTCCATGAGCTTACGGTTGCGTTCAAAATCGGCGTGTTCTTGTATATTCCGTTCATCGTAATAGATATGGTTGTGGCGAGCGTCCTTATGAGTATGGGTATGATGATGCTTCCGCCAGTTCAGATTTCTATGCCGTTCAAACTGATGCTTTTTGTTCTTGTTGATGGCTGGGGTCTTCTGACCCAGCAGCTTTTCAACTCAATTGTAAAATAGGGCTGTTCGGAAAACTTTGGTTTTATGGCGGTTCTGAGAAAAGAGGAGGATTTATATGTCTCTTGGAGCTATTGTTAATCTTGTTCAGGGCGGGGTCATTCAGGTTCTTTCACTTGCTGCCCCGATTCTTGGCGCGGCTCTCGTAATCGGTCTTATAGTCGCTATTTTTCAGGCGACTACATCAATACAGGAACAGACTCTGACATTTCTTCCGAAAATGATTGTCATTCTCGTTGTTATAGGGGTGTTCGGAAGCTGGATGTTTACATCTATGGCGCAGTACACGATTCATATTTTCAATATGATTCCGTCGCTCGCAAGATAAAAAACATATTCGGAAAATGACAGATGCTTGACCAGATTGTAGCGAAAGCCCCCGTATATATGCTTGTCGCCGTCCGATGCCTTGCGCTTGTGATGACGCTGCCTTTTTTCTCAATACGAACCGTTTCGCGCAAGGCAAAACTTGCGTTCGCAGGCTACATGGCGTATCTGATTTTTCCTCATGTGGATTTTTCTGCTTATCTTCCTTATATAAGAACCGATGGCTCGTTTTCTCTTGAATACCTTCTTCTTGTGGGCGGCGAGGGAATTATCGGAATGATAACGGGTTTTTATGTAACGATGATTTTTGCTGCTTTCAGCACAGCAGGTCAGTTCTTTGCGTTCAATATGGGCTTTTCCGCCTCCGAGGTGTACGATGCCCTGAGCCAGGTTGAGAATCCGCTTATGGGTCAGTTCTTCAATCTTATTGCAATGCTCATATTCTTGCAGAACGACTGGGCTCTCAGGCTGTTCTCGCAGGCTTTGGTCTCAAGCTTTGATTCGCTGAACGCGTTTTCAATAATTTCAGGCGGCGAGCATCTTCTTGCTTTCATGCTTAAAGGTCTTACAAAGCTTTTTGCGGACGCGTTCATCATATCGCTTCCGCTGATTGGCGTGCTCGTCCTGATTTCTGTTTCTATGGGCATTCTTTCAAAAGCGGCCCCTCAGATGAATCTTATTTCGGAAGGTTTCCCGATTATGATTCTTACGGCTTTCCTTTTGATTTCTCTTATGATACCAAATCTTTGTGAATTCTTCGTTCATTCTTTTCAGACTGGATTTGCAAATCTTGAACAACTTATTGTATCAGTCTCAGGCTCGGGAGGTTCTTGATGGATTTTGATATGATTGACTTGCAGTGGTTCGCAGCCGAGGATGAGGGAAGAACCGAGGAGCCAACAGAGACCAAACTTCGTAAGGCGCGTGAAGAGGGGCGCATTCCGAAAAGCCATGAGCTTTCTTCTGCCATAGTTCTTCTTGTTACGGTTGTTACGCTTATAGTCGCGGCTCCGTTCTATCTGCGCTGGTGCGTGGAGATTCTTAAGTTCTATTTTACTCGTGTGGCGGAGAAAAGTTTTGTTCAGCCAGGTTTTTTTCATGTTTTTATTTTTTCGATGATGAAAATGGTTCTGCCGCTTGCGATTACCGGAATCGTGGCGGGGGTTACGGCGAATATAATCCAGAACAAGGGCTTTTTGTACACTACGAAGACGATAGAGCCCCAGTTCTCAAAAATTGTTCCTAAATTCGGGCAATATCTGAAAAAGACGCTTTTTTCTTTTGAGGGCACATTCAATGTGCTCAAGTCGCTTTTCAAGGTTGCTTCCGTATCGCTGACCGCATATATTATTATCCGGATGAATGTTCCTGTGATTCTCAAGCTCATACAGACGGCGAGCGTGTATGGGGCTGTTGCGCGAATCGCTTCTGCCACCGCTACAATCCTTGTGTCATGTGCTTTTATTTTTATCGTGATTGCGATTCCTGATTATTTCGTTCAGAAAAAGCAGTTTCTTGAGAGCATGAAAATGTCTAAGGAAGAGCTGAAGCAGGAATTTAAGGAGCAGGAGGGAGACCCTGAGGTAAAAGCTCATCTTGCAAAGGCTCAGAGGGATTTGTTGCAAATGGATATACCGGCGCAAGTTGAGAAATCAGATGTCGTAATCACGAACCCGACTCATTATGCGGTTGCCCTTTATTACGACAGGGGAGTTACGGAGAGTGCGCCTAAGGTCATGGCGAAAGGCGTGGATGTGCTTGCGCTTCGTATAAAAAGCATAGCGAAGGAAAAAAATGTTCCTGTCGTAGAAAATCGTCCTTTGGCTCGTACGCTCTATTCAGAATGTGAAATTGGTGATATAATACCAGAGAATTTGTTTACTGCGGTTAGTACAATCTATTCGCAGCTTAGAAAATTCAATAAAAATAAGTGAGCTTATTCGGGTGGGGATGAATGGCGAACCGTTTTAATGTAAAGAATGTCTTGTCAGGTATACAGAATCATGCTGTTGCTGCTGCTGCAATCCTTGTGATTCTTATGCTTCTGCTTCCTATTCCAGGGGTTTTTCTAGACCTCCTGATGATAGGAAACATCGCTTTGGCTGTTATTGTTCTTCTTGTTGTGCTTTATACGCCGAAATCATCGTCTTTTACGTCTTTTCCGAGAGTGCTTCTTTTTGCCACGCTGTATGGACTGTCACTTAATGTGTCTTCAACAAGGCTTATCCTTACGGAAGCGGCAAAAACGGGGTATAACGGATTTTCGGGAAATATGCTGAAAGCATTTTCTTCCATAGTTACTGGAGATGCAACAGGAAAAGATACGAAAGGTCTTGTTATCGGAATGGTTATTTTTATCATTCTGATTATCATTCAGGTTATAGTCATAACAAAAGATGCGTCCAGAGTTTCTGAAGTTGCGGCCAGGTTCTCGCTGGATTCTATGAACCAGAAATTCTTTGCGGTTGACTCTGAGCTTCAGCATGGCTACATAACGGATGAGGAGGCTCGTGCAAAACAGCAGGCAATCCAGCATGATATAGATTTCTACTCGGCCATGGACGGTGCTTCCAAGTTCATAAGCGGAAGTGTCAAAGCCGGAGTTTTCATAACGGTAGTTGACCTTCTTGCAGGAATCATCACTGGTACGGCTATCGGGCATCTTGGTTTCTCCGAGGCGTCCGGGCTTTATTCAAGGCTTACGATTGGCGATGGCCTTTTGGGACAGCTTCCGTCATTGCTTCTTTCTTTTGCGACTGGTTTGATTATAACCGGAACATCCGCTGAGGAAAATTTCGGCGAGCAGATACAGAAGCAGTTTTCAAAATCAGGATATGTTTATGTTATATCGGGCGTTACTCTTGCGCTTATGAGTTTTATCCCGGGCTTTCCGTGGTATCTTCTCATTCCTGTCGGAGCGTTACTTTTGTTTATGGGCTGGCGGATGGTACGCAAGGAAAAAAGCTCCTTTGCCCAGAAACTCAGGGATGCTGAGTCCGCCAAGAAAAGAACGCAGACAGGCGAAAATCCCAGCGACATGGGTGTTCTTGTTTCTCTTGATGAGCTTTCTCTTGAAGTCGGCTCGGCACTTATTCCGCTCGTTGACAGCCAGAAAGGTGCGGAGCTTCTTGAGCGCGTAAAACGCATAAGGCGTGAGATAGCTATCGATTTGGGAATAGTCGTTCCTGCAATACGAATACAGGATAATATGCAGCTTAACCCTGAGGAATACAGTTTTAAAATCCGTGGCATTGAGGCTGGCCGAGGCAGGGTCAAGGTTGGGTACTATATGTGCATGAATGTTGGTCCTGTTCCTGTGGTTGACGAGATAAAAGGCGAGCCTACGAAAGATCCTACTTTCGGAATTCCTGCAATATGGGTTAGTGAGGAGCAGAGAGAGGAGGCCGAGCAGGCCGGATATGCGGTCGTTGATGCACCTACAATTGTTGCCACTCATCTTACAGAAATACTCAGTACTCATGCCTACGAAATCCTTAGCCGCGAGAGCGTATCAAAAATCATTGAGGAAGTCGGCAGAACGAACAAAGTTGTTGTTGATGAAATACGCACTACATACGGATATACATACGGAGAAATTGAGAAAGTCCTGCAGGGTCTTTTGAAAGAGCGCGTTTCAATAAGGAACATAGTTACTATTTTGGAGACGCTCGCAAACTACGGTATGTACAAGCCGCATGATACAAATATGCTGGTAAGGCGTGTGCGCGAAGCTCTTGGTCATCAGATATGTCTTCAGTATGTTGGCGATGATAAAAAACTATGCGCTGTCACCCTTTCTCAGACTGCAAGCGAGAAGCTTGCACAGAATACAATGTATCCGGAGCTTGGCGAAGAGCCGACGATTGCGCTTAGCCCTGCTGACCAGCGGGAATGGATAAGCAACATAAGCTCAGTTCTTGCAAAAATGGAGGATAAGAATTATTATCCGATAATCATTTGTTCTGGTGCAATCAGGCATGCTCTTCATTGCTTGATTGACAAAGAAATACCGAAGGTTGCGGTTCTTTCTTTCGAGGAAGTAATGGCCGCAGGTGTAGATATAAAATTGGAAATTGTAGGAACAATCGATGGATAATTATCAGCAGATCGGAAGTCAGAACGTATTAGAAAAAACCATTACTGCGAAGACAAAGCCGGAAGTTCGTGAAAAATTATTTAGCCTATATGGAATGAATTATAAAATCACTGATATAAAACCTGTGTTCCATGGCGGTTTTTTCGGATTTTTCCAGCATTGTGAATATGTGGCAAAATATGTCGTGAATAATACTCAGACTGAGCAAGAAGAATCTTTTCAGGAAGCACAGAAAAAAATTCTTGAGAAGACAAATTTTGATTCTTCTAAACTTGTCAAGCAGCTCAACAAAAACATTGAGAGCCAGTTTGAGATGCTCAACAAGAAGATAGCGAATCTGTCGCAGGCTTCCGAAACTGCAAAAAAGCATCCTTCTATTGCAAAAATCGAAAGCATTCTCCGCGACAATGAGTTCACTTATTCGTACATAAATAATATCACTACGCGCCTTCAGGACTTGTCTATAGCGGAACTTGACGATTATGACAATGTAAGGAAGACTGTCATGCAGTGGATTGGAGAGTCAATAAAGATTTTCGCGCATGAGCCTAGGAGAATGCCTCATGTTGTCATACTCGTAGGACCTACGGGCGTTGGAAAGACCACTACCATCGCAAAACTAGCCTGTCTTATGATAAAAGAAGCTAAGGATAAGAATCTTCCTCCGCCTAAGATACGAATGATAACGATTGACAACACCCGTGTAGGGGCGGTCGAACAGCTCAAGCGTTTTGGCGATCTTATGAACATTGATGTTGACCGCGCCGACACGGCCGATGACATTAAGAAAATCTACGATATGTACAAGGATTCTCTTGACGCGCTTTTTATCGACACTCCGGGCTACAGCCCGAACGATTATGAGAATATCGGAAAAATGAGGGGACTTCTGAAAAATGATCTCGGAATGAATCCTGATGTTTTCCTTACCGTTATGGCGTCTGTCAAGGCGAAGGATCTTGTTTCCATAATGAGTCATTATGAGACTTTTGAATTCGGTTCTGTCATTATTACGAAATGGGATGAAACATCAGCAATCGGGAATGTCCTGAGCGTTCTTTCCGAAAAGGGCAAGGAAGTTTCGTATATTGCCGACGGACAGAAAGTCCTGGGCATGATAAGCAAGGCGACGGTTGGTCGTTTTTTAAAGAATCTGAGTGATTTTAATATCGAGCATAAAGATATTGATGAGCTTTTTCCGGGGGATAATTAATTATGGAAGAACAGGCACAGGGACTTCGTGAAATGGTGATGTCAAATCACAAGACAAAAATTATTGCTATTACGAGCGGAAAAGGCGGAGTCGGAAAAACGAATCTTGCTGTGAACATGGCTATCGCATATGCGCAGCAGGGAAAAAAAGTGATATTGATTGACGGTGATTTGGGAATGGCTAATGTTAATGTCCTCCTGAATGTAATACCTCAGTACAATCTTATGCATGTCATAAACCGGCAGAAATCGATGCAGGAGATTATAACCGATACTGAATTTGGGATAAAATTCATCGCCGGGGCTAATGGTTTCTCAAAGATTGCGAACCTGAGCGTTGACGAGCTTGAGGAATTCGCAAAGCAGTTTGCTCTTTTGGCTAATGCTGATATAATCCTTATTGATACTGGGGCGGGAATCGCGAATAATGTTCTTCAGTTCATTTCCGCCGCTGATGAAGTGTGTGTCGTTACGACTCCGGAGCCTACTGCCATTACGGATGCCTACGGAATCATAAAAATTATAACGACGGAGCTTATTGACCGCGAGATACGAATAAAGCTTTTGGTCAACCGCGTTCATTCTTCGGACGAGGGCAAGAGAATCTCCGAGAAGATTATAAATATTGTGGCGCACTTTTTGAATTATAAAGTTGATTACATAGGTTTCGTTTATGATGATCCGGTCGTTCAGGCATCGGTAATACGCCAGAAGCCGTTCATTGTGGTGAATCCTACTTCCAAGCCCGCGCAGTGCATAAAGCATATCGTCGGGCGCATAGAAAAAAACGATGTTGGAAGTTCGGAGGGAGTAAATACGTTCCTGAAAAAATTCCTTCATAAAAGTTAAAACTTGACCATATGTTTTTTTTGCCTTAATCTTTTAAAAATGGAGGACTGAATATGGTGAACCCGAAATATATCGTTGTTTTTTCTTGCGTCGGGTTATTTTTGTCATTCATTATTTGTTTGATTTCGCACATATCTGCTGGTACAATGTTTATTAGGGCATTGATTTTTGCAGTCGTATTCGGAATATTAGGTGTCGCGGTTCAGATTGTGTTCAATAAATTTCTGTTAACTGGCGATGGTTTCGGAGGTGATATTTCAGGTGGCTCTAAAGCTGCTGCTACGACGGGGACTGTAATTAACATTTCTGTCGGAGATGATAAATTGCCTGATGACGATGCTGCTCCGAAATTCATCGTGAAAAATACAGAGCCTGTAACAGTGTCTGAAGGTGCTGCACCTGCCGATTATTCTGCGCCTCGTTCTGCACAAGGAGAGCCTTCTGCGCAAAATGCGCGGGCTTCTGCGAGCGCGGAAAATTCTGGGTTCAAGCCTGTTGATTTAAGCTCTGTTACCACAAAGTCTGACTCGTTGGACGAGTTGCCTGATATGGCAGATGTCAGTGTTTCTGGACCTTCTGAGAGTGCTGGTCTGGTTTCTTCTGTTAGTGCAGGTGTTCCTGATACTGTTTTTGAATCTGGTAGTAGCTCCGGCGGAGGTAATTCCTCCTCTTCTTCTGGTGTAGACGGGGCTCTTGCGGCAAAGGCTATTAGCACTATGCTTGCCAATGACAATTAATAAAAAGGTGTGTGAATGGAAACGGCAAAGTCCCAATTTATAAACGATGAAGAAGAAGATAATCTCTGGAATGAATATAAGAAGACAAGGTCCTCGTCTTTAAGGGAGACTTTGATTCGGAAATATATGCCGCTTGTAAAATATGTTGCAGGTAAAGTTTCCGTAGGGCTTCCAAAGAGTATGGAATTCGAGGATTTGGTAAGTTTTGGTAATTTCGGGCTTATCGATGCAATCAATAAATATGACTTGGATAAGAATGTAAAATTCAAGACATATGCGGTTACGAGAATATATGGCTCTATTTATGATGAAATGAGACAGCTGGACTGGGTTCCGCGTTCTGTGCGCACAAAAAACCGTGAGATTGAGAACGCAATCAGCGAGCTGGAGGCAAAACTTTCTCGTCCTGCGACGGATGCTGAGGTTGCGAAGCATCTGAACATGACTGAGGATGAGTATCGAAGGACATTGCAAAGGGTAAGTGCCGCAAATATCGTTTCAATCAATGACCCATACTATATGGGGGATGACAGCGAGCATGTTACGATTGAGAACAGTCTTGAGTCACCATCCAGCCTTAACCCGGATATTCAGGTTGAGAAAGAGGAAATCAGAAAAGTAATCATTCAGGCAATAAATGAGCTTCCAGAAAGAGAAAAAATGGTTATCGTTCTTTATTACCATGAAGATTTGACTTTTAAAGAAATTGGTCAGGTTCTTGAGGTTTCAGAATCAAGAATATCTCAGTTGCACTCAAATGCAAATCTTCATTTGCGTGCAAAACTTACAAATTTTAGAAAAGGAATTTTTTAAAAAATGGTAAATCTTGAAGTCCTTAGAAAAGATATGGCCGCGCTTCTCGAAACTGACAAGTTGATTACGGCTGTTGAGATTCGTGCGGATTCTATCGACGAGGCTTTGGCTGATGCTTCCGTTCAGTTTGATACTAAAGTCACGAACCTTGAGTACGAAATTCTGGAAAGAGGTTTTGATGGATTTATGGGCCTTGCGAAAAAACCGTGGCTTCTGAAAGTTTACCAGAATCCAGATACAATCGTTTCCGCCGCAAAGAAGAAGGCCGGAGTCGCAGGCGTTGCGGGCGAAGAGGAAGAAGAGGAGAAGATTGTATCAAAGAACGGAATGTTCTATATTCATCATTTTGGCGAAAAAATCTACCTCAAAGTTGTTCTGCCAGAGGGACTTGGTACTCCTGTGGATGTGGAGGAAGTTCTGAGCGACCTCAAGCGGCCTGATACAAAATCATTTGACGAAGCAAAAGTGAAAGCTGCCGTAAAATCAGGAACGAACGATGAGTATGTTGAGATTGGTGTTTATGACCATGTTCAGTCCAATAATGCTATCTTCGTCGTTGATATTGCTAAAGATGAGATGAACGCTACGGCTACAATCACGGCTCCTGGAATTGGAGGCGCGGATGTCACTGCCGAAGAAATAAAGACTGCATTGCAAAAGCAAGGAGTTGTGGCTGGAATTTCTGACGAGAAAATCCAAAATCTTATAGATTCTCCTGTATACGATATGCCTGTTGTTGTTGCCGAAGCAATTCTTCCTGTTAACGGGCGAGATGCCTATATTGCGTATAATTTCCAGACGGATAAGTCAAAGCTCAAGGCTACCATATCGAACAGCGGTCAGATTGACTTTAAGGAACTGAACCAGATTCAGAATGTTGTTGCCGGTCAGCCTTTGGCTCAGAAAATGCCAGCTGAAAAGGGGCGGAGCGGAAAGACTGTATTCGGGCGGTATCTTGAGGCAACGAACGGAAAGGATATGGAGATTCCTTTGGGTGAGAATGTTAAGGTCGATACTGACGGAAGAACTGTTATTGCCGCAGTGAACGGTCAGGTTCTTCTTGTTAACGGAAAAATTACCGTTGAGCCTGTAATCGAGTACCCGAACGGAATCAATATCAAGACCGGAAATGTTTCTTTCCTTGGAACAGTTATTGTCAAAGGCAATGTGGACGATGGATTCGATGTCACTGCAAGTGGCAATATAGAGGTTTCTGGAACTGTCGGAAGTTGCAAAATACAGGCTGATGGTGATATTATTGTTTCTCAGGGTGTTATCGGGCGCGATGCAGGAGTGATAATTTGTGGTGGTTCTTTGTGGGCAAAATTCATACAGAACACAACGGTTCAGTCCGAGCAGAATGTAATCGTTTCCGATTCTATAATGAACAGTAATATTTCCGCTCAGAAAAAAATTCTGCTTCGCGGAAAACGCGCGCAGATTACAGGTGGTGAGCTGTTCGCAACTGAGGTTATTGCCGCTAAGAACATAGGTTCTGACGGTGGTGGTTCTGAGACTGTATTGAGCGTTGGATATGATCCTAAGGCAAAGAAGAGGCTTGAGGAGCTTCTTGATATGCAGAACGGAAATCTTAAGGAGCTTGATGATGTTGAGCTTAACATTACGGCACTTGAGAATATGAGAAAAACAAGACGCTCGCTTCCTAAAGAGAAAGAGGAGAATCTTCGTGTTCTTTTGGAGAAGAAAACGGCTCTTACCGATGAAAACGATAAATTCAACGAGGAAATTACTCAAATTCAGGCTCATTTGCGCGAGCTTAAGAATGTGGGAAAAATCCATGCTTCCGGCACTGTCTACGCTGGCGTGAAAATCTTTGTCCGTGATGAGAAAGACGAGGTTAAGACAGATGTTAAGAGTGTTACTTTCTATTACGAGGACGGTTTCGTTCGCCGAGGAAAGTATGAAGAACCAAATGTTGAGGATGTAAAAGGTCCAGATGGCTATAGCTCCAATTGATTTGCAGGTAATGTATGCTCAGATGCACAATGTTGCTAAGATTGCTGTCAGCCAACAGCAAGGGACTGTATTGTCCCAGCAGCTTCAAGAGCAGAAAGTTATCCAGCAGAATTTGGAGAAAGCCGAGGCCGTAAAAAAAGCCGCTGACAGTGAAGCAAAAACTATGCTTGTAAATAACGGTAGTCGTGGTGGCGGAGGCGGAGCGGAAGCACAGTCTGGTGGCGAAAAAAATACTCAGTCTGATGTTCCGTTACCGTCTGAAAAAAAGCAGGAGATAAAAGAGTCGTATCTAGGCCAGCATATTGATTTGTTACGATGAAATATTATGGGTACTTTTTTGTTAATCTCTTTCATTTGTATTATAAATATCATTCTTTGGTGCGTATTTCTTGTAAAATTCAAAAAGCTTTTCTCAACTAATGATATTCGCGTCGAGCTGAACAGAATGATTTCTGACATAAACAAAAGTACTTCTCAGGATTTATTTCTGATTGATTCCAAGATGAAAGAACTTCGCGAGCTTTTGGCTGTTGCGGACAGAAAAATTGCTACTGCCAAAAAAGAAAAAGAGCAGAGCGTTGCTGTCGAGAATTTCCAGAAAGAAATAAACTTAGCTTTGAGCAATGAGAAGAAAGAGCCGCTTTTGCCGCAGAATCCTCAGAAAGCTTATATGAAAGTGCCTGTGTATGCTCCGAAAGTGACTGTTCCAGAAAAAACTATTGTGCCACAAAAGCCTTTGGGAACTATGATACATGAACTTTATGCCGAAGGATTGTCTATTGAGGAAATAGCGCGAAAAATCGGAAAGTCAACTACGGAAGTTTCTATGGTCATCGATATGAGCCTTTAGTTCTTGTCTTTATTTTTAAACCATTCGTCCAGTATTTTCCAGAACTGGATGATTTGTTCTGTTTTTTCTTTTGCGATTTTCTGGAGAACCGTATTGTCTCCCCATTTGTCCGGGTGAAAATACATCAATTTCTCACGGTATGTTTTTTTTGTTTCCTCATATGTGGAGTCATTGGGAATCTTAAAAAAATTGAAGGCCTGAATGACATTTTCGGGAAGTGCTGAGAATTTAAGAATCGTATGACCGGTATGATGATTTTCTGCTCTGAAAAAAGAAGAATCGATTTTTACTTTTTTCCGCTCTTTTCTAGCCTTGTTATTTGGCGGAATATTACTTTTTTGCTTTTCAGATTTTTCCTGTGGCTGATTCTCAGGCTCGTTCCTTGATTTTTCTTTTGTGCTTTCTTCGGACTTTTTCTCCGTTGCGGCTTTCCGTTCGATGGAATATTCTGACTCAGGACTATGTTCCGGCTCGGAAAAAATAATGCCGGAATCAAGAGTATCGCTGAGTAAATCGCCCAGTTTGTCATACATTGATTCCGACATTTCTTCTTTCACTATAAAATCCTGTCCTTAGATTACAGTTCCGGACGGAATTACCGCACCCTTCTTGATTACAATGATTCCATCCGCGCTATAGAAGTTACCGTGGTCTCCGTCAGGATATTTGTTTCCGTCAACATTGATTCGGCAGTTGTCCCCGATAGCAGCGTCTTTGTCAATGATAGCTTTTGCAATCTTGCAGTTTTTTCCGATTCCGACATTCGGCTTTCCGTGCTTCTCGTTCTCAAGCTTCGTCTCTTTTGTTTCATAGAAGTCCGAACCCATGACGATTACGCCGTCCAAATCAGCTCCGACTTCAAGGATTGAGCGCACGCCGATTACAGATTGCTTGAGCTTTGCCTTTGATATGATACATCCTTCTGATGTAAGGCTGTTCTCAATTACAGCGTCATTGATTTTTGAAGGCGGAAGATTTCGCATATGCGTATAAATCGGTTCCTCAACATCGTAGAAATCAAACTGTGGCTCATAGTCGGTAAGTCCTATCATTGACTCGTAGAAACTTCTGATAGTTCCGATGTCCTCCCAGTAGCCGTCGAATATGTATGAGTTTACCTTCTTGTCCTTGATTGAGCGGGGGATAATCTCCTTTCCGAAGTCAGTGAATTCGTTGTTGAGGGCTTCCTCCATTGTTTCTGCATTGAATATGTAGATACCCATTGAGGCAAGGTACTCTTTTTCAGGCGGAAGGTCGCCGCGTGAGTTAGCCGGAATCTTCCAGTCAGAAATATCCTTGTCCGGAGCCGGTTTCTCCTGGAATGCGGTGATTTTCTTGTTCTTATCAATCTGCATGATTCCGAAACCGCTGGCATCTTTTCTGTTTACGGCTGTTGTTGCAATCGTAATGTCAGCGCCGCTTTCGATGTGGCTGTTCATAAAATCTCTCAAGTCCATCCTGTAGAGCTGGTCACCAGAGAGAATGATGTAATGTGTAGGTTTTTGAGAGCGGAAATGGCTCATGTTTTTTCTTACGGCATCTGCTGTGCCTTCAAACCAGCCTGAATGTTCCAAAGTTTGCTCTGCGGCAAGAATCTCTACGAAACCTTTGTCGAAACGACCAAAATTGTATGTGTTCGTTATGTGATGATGCAATGATGCGCTGTTGAACTGAGTGAGAAGATAGATTTTTGTATATCCTGAGTTAATACAGTTTGAGATTGGAATATCGACAATTCTGTATTTTCCGCCGAACGGAACGGCTGGTTTTGAACGCTCTTTTGTGAGAGGATAAAGTCGAGTTCCTTTTCCTCCTCCAAGGATAATTGCCAAAACTCGTGGCTCTTTTGGATTTTTCATAATTTTTGCTCCTTATAAACTCCGCGTTAGCGGTCGTGCAGGAGGCACGAAATCGCAGCGTTGCCAACGGCAAAATCTGCACATGACAAAAATCACACGGATGTAATTTTTATCATGCCTCCTTAATTCTTTTAAAAGTTCTATCTATTATGATAAACCCGAAATCTACATATTGCAAATTTTTTAATCTAAAGCTTTATGAAGAAGATTCTCAAAATCTTTTTCCGGAATTGGCTTTGAGTACAAATATCCTTGCGCAATATCACAGCCCATGTTCTTAAGAAGTTCTGCCTGCTCCTTGTCCTCTATGCCCTCTGCAACTGTTTTTAGGTCAAGGTCTTTTGCCATTGTTATGACGGATTTTATTATTATATGCTCACGCTCGCTTTCAGAGCCAAGAAAACTTTTGTCAAGTTTTATTACATTCGCTGGAATGTCTTTGAGAAGCCCTAGTGAAGAGAATCCTGAGCCGAAATCATCGACTGAAATCTCAAAGCCGACTTTCTTTATCTCGTTCATTGCCTTAAGAAGACGCTCTTTGTTGTCCATCATAAGGCTTTCAGTAAGCTCAATCTCGATTTTGCTGGGGGCAATCTGGTATTTTGATGCGATTTCCGCATATTCTTTTGCCACATCAGGATTGTAAAGCTGCATTCGGGAGAGATTGCACGATATTGTTATTGCTGGCGCGGTTTTATCTTCGGGCGCGGACTTGTTCCATTTGTCAAGAAACTTGCATACCGACTCAAAAACGAGCAGGTCTATTTTCTGGATAAATCCATTTCGCTCAAAAAGCGGGACGAACGCACTGGGAGGAAGAATGCCTTTCGTTTTGTGATTCCAGCGCACAAGAGCCTCCGCGCCTATAATCTGTGCATCCTGAAAGCGGAATTTAGGCTGGTAGTACGCGATGAATTCATTTTCCTCAAAAGCCCTGTTCATGTCGAAAATGATTTCTTTCTCATTCTCCGTGGTGATTTTCATGTTTTCATCGTAGAATGACACACGGCGCGGATTGAAGCTCCTCATTCCGAACTTGCGGGCCGTGTTCGCCTTTTCAATCATTGACTGAACTTTTTCGTTCGTGTTCATTATTACATAAACGCCGATGCTGAAATCGAGCGTGTAGTGGAGCGGAAGGAGGTTGCCCATTTTTTCCACTACGCTCAGGAGCGAAAGAACCTGATCCTCCACAATCGGGCGGAATGTGGCCTTTACGAGGACAATGAAGTTGTCTGTGTAGTTTCTGCAAATGAGCGCGTCCGACGGGGCTTCTTTCTTGAAATGTTTTGCCAGCTCTTTTATTATCGCATCCGCGGTGTCGGTTCCTAGAGCATCGGCAAGGTAACGGAATTTTTCTATGTCGATTGAAATTATGGAGTATTCGTCGCTTTTCGCGGTTTTTAGAATATGCTCCACATTCTCAATGAAATTTTTTGTGGTCATAAGACCAGTAAGTTCGTCAAAATCAATTATTCGTTGGATTCTTCTTTTATGGGCAAGAGATGCATAATAAGTTGCCAACGAAGAAATGAACAGCAATATGAAAAGAATTGTGAAATCTATTTCCTTGATGCGCTTTGGAACGAAAAGATAAATAGAACCAAACAATATGAAGATGCAAAGAGTTGTGAAAAAATTACGAACTAATTGTCTAGCTGTTTTCTGATTCATAACAAAACTACTTTTCAAATTATATCAAAAGTAATTTTCTTTTTCTATGAAAAATCTCTAAAATATCAAGTTTTCCTGCATTTTTTCAGATAGCTCCTTGTTTTATCGGGAGGTAATCGTAAGTTCTTTTGATGTAAGCCCGTATGAGTCTGATATTTTCATCTTTATTGAAAAAACATTTTCTGTCGTAATGTCAGTTAGGTCCGTCGTGATATAGTATGGAGTTCCGCTTGTGTGCGTGAAGATTTTTCCTCCTTCGGAAGTAGGGTCAAGGTATTCGCCTGCTGCCTCCCATTCTGTTGAATTGCTTATTGTCCATGCTTCGCCCGTGCGCGCTCTAGGTGTCCTTGACGAAATTGTAAAGTAATGGGTCTTTTTTTTGTTTGTTTCATAGACCGTAAGCATTGTGTCGTCATTTTTCAGCTCCGGCATATCAAAAGCGATTACAAGTTTTTCATCTTGCGCCGTTATCATCTGTGCAATTGCGTTCGTTATGTCGTTGGGAGCGGCGTTGCATTTCAGCGTGAGGAATTTTTCGTCCTCGGTGTGGGCGGTCTGGTAGTCCTTGCTCTGGACGAGAAGCGCGTATTCGCTTGCGCTCAGGTTCTTGCCTTTTGCTTCCGCCACATTTATGACTTTCATCATTGGCGATATGTCATATTCGCTTGTTCCGTCAACTGTAGCCAGGAATGATTTTTTGTATGTGAGCGCGACCATATTCTTTGACGAGTCATAGCTTACTGAATAATTTGACGGGCTTACTTGTGACGGGAATGTTACTACAGGCTCTACGGAATAATCTTTTGGGTTTGAGAGCGCGTAATAGACGGTGAAATTCTCGGATGGTGATACATTCATTACATTGTTTGAGTCCGTTTCATAAGCCCCGACATATTCGACATTCTTTATTTCTGCCGCAAAGCCGTGGTCATCAAAGTACTCGGCTTTGTCATTCTCAAAGTTGCATGATACGATTGACGACAAAATGTATGCGGAAGAGAAAAGCGAAAGCGCGGCTATTATTTTTTTGTTTTTCATATAAGTCTCCTCTAGTATTTTCATCCGACAGAAACACGCGGCGTTATTTCGCAGCCAGGTATTTTCTTGTCTATCGTGAACACAGCGTCTGCTCCAGCTTCTATGTAGAAGTGCTTGACAGGCTTGAACTGAGCTGCGGCTCCAATACCGATAATCGGGTTTATTGAGTCTACTTTCTCGGTCGAGTAGCCCGATGAGTAGTCGTAGATAAAGTTGTGGAACAACGAGATTCCTGCCCCGGCGTGAACATCCAGGGTGAATTTTGAGCTAAGGGGCTTGTGCCAGATTCCCTCAATCATTATGTCGAAAATGTTTCCTGTGAGCGTGAACGATTTGACATTGTAGCTCTTTTCAAATTTTACCCGCGAGTATGTGGCGTTCACTCCGAAGCCAAAGTTTCCTATTCCTGTCTTGAACGGAACGGTTGAAACGCGGAGTCCGAAATTCAGGAACCTGAGGTCGCTTCCTACATAGTCCTCCCAGTTGCTTTTCATAAGCTGAATAGGAAGGGTGTAGCCGATTGATGCCTGAATGTTGTCAATCGCTGCGGCTATGCCTTTTCGCTCTGGCTTTGCCTCGGCGGAAGCAATGTCTTTCTCGGCTGGTTTTGCGTCAGCATTCGTTTTGCTGCCCGTCTTGCTCTTTGTTCCTGAAGATTTCGTCGTTGTCTTTGATTTTGACGGCTTTGTCTTTGAGGAAGATTTTGAGCTTGTTGCCTTTGATTTTGACTTACTGTCGGCTTTTGTTTTGCTTCCAGACGATTTGTCATTCTTTTCCTTTGTATTTGAGGCTGTGGTTTGCTTTTTGCCTGACGCTGGCTTTGCCGTCGTGGTCTTATCTGCCTGAGTTGTGCTGTTCGGAGCCTGCGCCACTACGACGGGCTTTTCTTTTATCTCGAATTCGCGCTCGTCTTTAAGTCCGCCCGGGTTTGATACTGAGAATTTATATTTTCCTGCAGGAAGGTCTTTCGTGTTGAAGCGAACTGACTGAGTGGTGTTTCCGTTCCCGCTTTTTGAAATTTTTCCTTCGGCCACAACTTTCTTTCCGTTCGCATCTGAATAAGTCATCTCGAATTTTGAGGCTGGAAGAAGGTTTTCTCCTGTGAACACAAGATTGTCCGACTCGTCCCGCGTTACGGAAGAGAGTCGTGGCTGCAACGCTTTCAGTATGTTGAAATAAAGCCAGTCGGACTGGTTCTCAAAGTTACCCAGAACATTGTACAGGGAAACCCTGTATCTGTATGAGCCGGACGGCAGGGAAAGCTCTATGAAGTTCTGCTCGGTGTCCTGCTCAAGAATATTTCCGAAAGTGCCGTCTGACTTTCGTTCCTCAATCTCCACCTTGTAAAATCGTATGTCCTCATATTCTTCCCATTGAAGCCTTTGCACGAATGTTTTTGTGCCGTCGGATTTTTCTACTATAGAATAATTCTTTGGATACGAAACTTCTGGCTTGCTCTGAGAAAAAATCAAATGGCAAAAAAGAGAAAAAATCAAAACTACAGGAACAATTCTTTTTATCATATATTTTTCTGTTTCGCTCCCTAAAATCCGTAAAGCTCGCCGGCATCCTCAAGTTTTATTGTCTCAAGAACAGGAATGTCTATGACGAACTCAAACTCCGATGACGAGCTTGTTCGGATTGTTTCCTTCTTGGAGACCTGCCTTGCCTCAATCTGCCATGTGAACTTTCCGCGTGACAGGGAAGTGAGGCTCTTGAAGGTGTACTCCGTGACATTTCCGACATTCTGCGAAAGGATAGTCCTTCCGCCCGAGTCTTTTATGATTATGACATATACATTCGCGTCTTTTACCGCGCTCCAGCTGAACAGTATTGAATCCGTAGATTTCAGCTCTTTCGCGGAATAGTTCGTTTTGTCCTTTGGGGCAGAAAGCACAGGCTTTCCGAGTGCCTTGAACTTTTCTATAGCGAACTTGACCGGTTTTGCAGGTGATATGTCAAGCCCGTCGCTCTGAGCCTCCGCGCTGAGAGTCCATGTGTAGTTCCCGGCCTCAAGGTTTCTCACATTCACCTTGTTTTTCGGGTTTTTTATCTCACGGACGAGCTTTCCGTCCTTGAAAATCTTCAGAACGACATTTTTCGTTGCTTCCTCGCTGCTCCACCTAAAATCAGTTCCGCTTATGTAATTCTTCGTTCCGTCAACAAAAGATTTCTCCGCAGGTGAAAGAAGTTTTGCCCGTTTTACGGTTCGCGCCGAGAACTCATGCTGAGAAAGCTCTCCTGAGAACCGCGTTGAATCGTCCTTTTCGGTTGCGTTCGCCTGTACTGTCCAGATGTAGTCTCCATCCCCGAGCTTTGACATATCC
>JAEEGL014798587.1_pt1 | contig 19974 bp, 20 predicted proteins | sample 9134231 | NCBI WGS metagenome assembly JAEEGL01 (sample SAMN16246548, study PRJNA631951) | gut metagenome | biome: gut microbiome; feature: rumen; material: fiber-attached | host: Bos | place: Iran: Karaj | collected 2018-10
AGGAAGGGAAGTCTGGTTGATCTTTATATGGTGGTAGGGCTTATGGAGAACTATTGCCATTTATATATGCATGGATTGTTGAGCGATGAAGAATTACGTATAATGCGAATAAAGATCCTGAAACATGCACAGAAACTGTTCGGATAGGAGGGGAACGGATGAGAAAATCAATTTACTTCATTATTCAAATAATCTGGTCGGTTATTTTTTCATTGATCGTCTGGTATCTATCTCTGAAGAACGCTGCTTTTGACTTCTATGGAAATAGTGACAATACCATAGCGGGTATTGTGTTATTTGTTGGAGGCGTACTATACCTTGTCCTGACGCTCGCCCAAATTATAATCGGCATCAAGAAGGTAAAGGAATGGCGTTGGTGGATCATCCTCGTGTCATTATTGATAGCCGGAGCATTACCATTTCTTTCTTTGTATTTGCTGCCAATAGTTCTGGAATTGTAAATACGGATAATAACCGCAGCCAGGTCAGATTTGACCACGTCTGCTAGCTTACATAGATAACGACCCAGTCATCGTTAATAAGTTCATATGGATTACCACAGTGTGGACACTTCTCGACATGCATGGCATCAAAGGTTGCACCGCATGTGCTGCAGTTAACAGCGTGAATAGAGAATCCCAAGTCCTCATCTGACTTCAGGCGGCGCACCAGTTCCATCTTGAAATTACGGTAATGCTTTGTAAGCTTGCCATCACAAAAGACTACACACTTAACATAATTGATAAGCCTTACATGAAGGACATCGCCTACGACTGTTGAACCCTCGTACTTGAATCCGCCTCTGTATTCGACATCGACGACATCGTCCAGGTATCCGAGCGGGTTCTGTCCTTTATATATCGAGAGATTGGTTCTGTCATCAGAGAATATGATCGACCTTAACAGAGCCAGCATCTTACCTTCAAAATACTCGTATGAGAAATCAGGAAAGTAGCGGAGCATATCATTTTCAAATCTCTTTTTGGTAAAACGTGCTGCCTGGATATCCGAAGTGTCAGCCGCTTGAGCGAACATCTTGGAGAATGCAGTTACACCAATAAAGAATGAGTATCCGAGATATATAAATATCGTACCGAGCCAACCGGTAAGAAGGCCGGCTAAGATGCCGAAGAATAATCCTGCTCCGATTGAACCCGATTCGTGCCAGTTAAAGATGAATACTCCGACAGCAACTAATACTGCGAGGCCGATTCCGTACTTAACGACATTCTTCAAGCCTTTGTTGATGTTGCTTCTCTCTACGAATTTTGGGAGAGTGTAGAAGCTGGTGACGCAAGGGAAGAACTTGAATGTTTTAAAACTTGTACCACACATCGGGCATCCGTTGACGAATGATTTTGCATCGTCAGAATGCCCGCAGTTCGGACAGCTTATGGTCTGATCCTGATAATCCTGTTTATGAAGGATGTTGCAGTACAAAGTCTCAGTATCTTTATCGGAGCGTGCGAGGAATACATTATCCTTATAGTATTCAGTCTCGTAGTTGCACTCTTTGTAAGTCATGTCGAGGGTGTAGGGCTGTTTGTCCTTGTGGATGGTGTTGTCGATATCGTCTTCGATCCGGTCGATCTTCTTTATGGCTTTGATGCCTTTCTTCTCCAGCCTCTTACGGTGACACTCCAGATAGTAGGCAAAGTCGTTTGATGCGTACTGAGGTACAGGTCCGCCGTTATAGAATTCCTTGTACTGTTCAAAAAACTCGTCTCTGATTGAAGCCGAAGTCATACCAATATCCCCCTTACCCGTACTGATACTATTATACACTGAATACATGTTGAACAATTGACATAGTGTGATTCGTATGTTAAGTTCTGAACGTAATTCCCATGGGGGAGTAGCGAGCGCGCAAGCGTAGCAAGTCAACATCCTGGCGTTAACGTCTGGCTTGTTTTAAATCGCGAGACTCATGTATAGCTTTAAAGAACTATACATGATGTTATAAATTGATTGATTATGACCCAAGTATAGTTCGGCTGTACTTGGGTCTTTTATTTGGAAAGATTCAGGGAATTCAAGAAAAAATGCCGGGAGGGAATTAAAAATGGCAGACAATTTCTTGGAGATCAAAGACTTAAGGAAGAGCTTCGGCACAGGCGAAGCAAGACAGGACGTCCTGAGGGGCATGGACTTTACCGTTCAGAAAGGTGAGTTCTGCGTATTACTCGGTCCTTCAGGTTCAGGTAAATCGACACTTCTTAATATCATTGGCGGTATCGACACACCGGATTCGGGTTATGTCAGCATCGCAGGAGACAAGCTTGAAGACATGGACGAGAAGCAGCTGACGATATACCGCAGAAAGCATCTCGGTTATGTCTTCCAGATGTATAACCTGATACCGAATCTTAATGTTAAAGAGAATATCGAAGTAGGTGCATATCTGTCAGATAATCCGCTTGATGTGGAAGAAGTTATCAGTACACTCGGACTTCAGGATCACAAGTATAAGTATCCTAATCAGCTCTCAGGCGGACAGCAGCAGCGAGTCTCTATTGGAAGAGCAGTTGTTAAAAATCCTGACATACTGATGTGCGATGAGCCGACGGGTGCACTTGACTATAAGACGAGTAAGGAGATACTCGCGCTCATAGAAGACTGCAATCAGAAGTACGGCACGACAATCATCATGGTTACACACAATGAAGCCATCAAATACATGGCAGATCACGTGGTCAAATTAAGAGATGGTGTCGTCCGTCATAACGACATTAACGAGAGCAAGATTCCGGCTTCCGAGCTTGAGTGGTAAGGAGGCATAACTATGAGAAATCCTCTTGTTAAGCGAATTCCGAAGGAACTCGCTTCTGATTGGCATAAGTATCTTGTAATAATTATCTTCATGGTGCTCATGATCGGCGTCATCTCCGGTATGTATGTCGGACACGACAGCATGCTCTACTCCATCGAAAAGAACAAGACTGACCTCAAACTTGAAGATGGTTCTTTCGAGCTGGCGCATGAGGCTTCACCCGAACTTCTGCAGGCCTTAAGCACGGGGCAGAAAGCTGACGTCCGTCAGTACTTTATAGACGAAGGCATGCGGGAGGCAGACGAAGAAGTCGCGCAGGCGGTCGAGGAAGGACTTGAGGAGCAGGTTACGGCTTCAATCGAAGAAGGCGTGCGTGCTCAGTGTGAGGCATACGGCATAACCGACGAGGCAATGATACAGGAGCAGATCGATGCCGCAATGGATGAAAGCTACGAACAGGCGCTTGAAGATGCGCGTAACTCTGATGAGTTCATACAGTCGGTAGAAGCTGCCTATGATGAAGCTCATGAGGCTGTTATCGAGGCCGTAGACGAGGAGTGGGATGAGATCGCTGAAGAATATGATCTTAATGACGGGAGCTTCACGCCCGTTTCGGTTACCATCTATGAGAACTTCTACCGCAATGAATCTGAAGACAATAATAACGACGGCGAAGAAGATGCTGTTGTAAGGATCTTCAGAAGTGATGCCGAGGTTGATCTGGCGGCGTTTAACGAAGGCCGCGCTCCGGAGAATGCAGGAGAGATAGCAATCGACAGGATGCATGCTGATAATGTTGGCGTCAGCATCGGTGATACTGTCACGGTAGGCGGCAAGGAGTTTGAGGTCGTAGGCCTTCTGTCCTATGTAAATTACCTTACTTTGCACGAGTCGAACACAGACATGATGTTCGATGCTTTCGGCTTTGACGTCGCTATGGTCACCCCCGAAGCGTTCGATGCTTTAACTTCCAGAATCCACTACAGCTACGCATTTTTGTATGACACGAAGCCTTCGGACAAGATAGAGCAGAGCGACTGGTCTCAAAGGTTCCTGAAGTCTCTTATCACACAGACACTCGTAAACGATAACGAGATTGACGATTACCTTCCTGAGTATTTAAGACAGGCAAGTAACTTTGCTCCTTCCGATATCGAAGGTGACTCCACGGGATCCGCGATCCTCTGCTATATCCTTATTGCAGTAATCGCATTCATCTTCGCAGTCACGATAAGCAACACGATCGAAAAGGAGGCATCCGTTATCGGAACTTTGCGTGCTTCCGGATACAGCAAAGACGAGCTTGCGGTTCATTACATGTCCATGCCGCTTATAGTAACTCTCATGGGAGCTGTTATCGGTAATGTGCTCGGGTATACCGCGTTCCGCAATCTTGCCGTGAACCTTTACTTCAACAGCTACAGCCTGCCTGTACCCCATCTTGTCTGGAGTCCTATCGCTCTTGTTAAGACAACGATCATCCCGCTTCTTTTAATGTTCTTTATCAACCTGTTTGTTATTGTAAAGAAGCTGCAGTTAAGTCCTTTGAAGTTCTTAAGACACGATCTTTCCAAGACCAAACGTTCCAAAGCAAGAAGGATCCCCGCATGGTCATTCATGAAGCGTTTCAGAATCAGGATATTGTTCCAGAATATGCCTAACTACGCGATACTCATCTTCGGTGTCATCCTGATCGAATTGATGCTTTGCTTCGCATTCGGATTACCGGATTCACTTAATTATTACGGGGAAAAAGCTCCCGAGATGGTGTTCGCGGATTATCAGTATATGCTGATGAGTTATAAGGATGATGACGGCAATGTAATAGAGACTTCTGAACAGACCGCTGAGCGTTTCAGTTCGACTTCACTTCTTTATCCGAAGGGCGGTGTGTCACTTCGCGACGGAATGGGAAGCGGCAGCGACGAGAGCATTACCGTTTACGGTATTATCGAAGACAGTGATTACATTACTCTTCCTTCTGACCTTGAAGAAGGACATGTATATGTATCGAGCGCATACGTAAGCAAATATGATCTGAGCGTTGGTGATGTCATCACACTTCGTGAGGAGTATGCTAACAAATCTTATGAGTTCACTGTTGACGGCGTGATCGACTACGATGGCGGCATCGCAGTCTTCATGAGCAACGACAGCTTCAATTCCATCTTCGATAAGAAGTCCGGCGAGTTCTCGGGTTACTTCTCACGTAACGAGATCACAGACATAGATGAGGAGTACATCGCGATGGTGATCACTGCCGATGATATTGCCAAGGTTACGCAGCAGCTGATGCACTCATTCGGTGCATTCATAAACATATTCAAGTATGCACTCATCGTGCTCGCTGCAGCTCTTATATATCTGCTCGCGAAGATAATCATCGAGCGTAACGAGCATTCGATATCGATGGTAAAGATACTTGGATTCAAGAACAGCGAGATCGGTTCGCTCTATATCATCCCGACTGCGATAGTTGTATCCGTGTTCGCGCTCATAAGCTTCGTAGCAGGTTACTTCCTGATGCTGTGGGTATTCAAGGTATTCATACTTCAGATGGACGGTTACTTCGCCTTCTTCATGAAACCTTCATCGATGGTATTGTCTATCCTGTATCTTCTGTTCGGATACATGTTCGTATCTATTCTTGATTACTTCAGGATTAAGAAGATCCCGATGGATGTGGCACTGAAAAATGTGGAATAAGCAAACCTGTTCATAACGGGTCAGCCATCTGCCGTACGCAGATGGCTTTTTTATTTGAACTGTTAGTATAATGAATCTGAATTGTTTTGATTCGGAGGTTAGTTATGCCGCATATTGAGATTAAGTGTTACCCGGGAAGAAGCGAAGATATTAAGCAGGCGTGTGCCGATGCTGTTGCCGTTCAGGTAGCTAAGTCACTCGGCTGCGATCTCTCAGCAGTCTCTGTATCCATCAAGGAAGTACCAAAGGAGAATTGGAAGGATCAGGTCTTCGACAGTCAGATCATGGCGGACGAAGCCGCCTTGTATGTAAAACCCGGATATAAGTGCGAGTAACACTATACTAATCCTTTGCACTTCGAGTTATAATTTGAAGGTGTGGGGGTGTTAGTATGAATGGAAAATCTTTTATCAGATCTATATCTGTTATGCTGCTTGCTGCAATGACGGTTCTGATTATCGGACCTGCAGTAAGGGCAGACGGAGAACCGTCCGACGGTATCGGAAGATTTGTGTCGGCTCTTTACTCAGAATGTTTGGGGCGTGATCCCGATCCGACAGGTTACAACGAATGGTGTCAGAAACTTGCGAGCGGACAGATAACCGGTAAGCAGGCCGCCTATGGCTTCTTCTTTAGTGATGAGTTTCTTAATATAACACTGAACAGTTACCCTGATGAGTCTATAGACAGGTTCTACCGCGTATTTCTTGACAGACCGGCAGATATCGACGGCTTTTACTACTGGTATGACCGTCTCTATCAGGTTGACGGATCAATTGCAGAGTTGTTTAACGGTTTTGCAGACTCTGAGGAATTCAGGAATAAGTGCCTGTCATTTGGCGTTAACCCGGGAGATCACATAGATGTTCCTTACGGATTCGGAAAGACTGAAGCGTACTTCAGGCTGTATTGGGAAGATGCTTTCGGACCGGAAGTGACATCTTTCTTTGAGAATCATACGGACAGAACACCGCGCAGCACATATTCTGCTTCTGATTATGCGATTTGCCAGCAGTTTGCAGACAGGTATTTCCGTCCTGAATGGACTGACCTTCAGAAACTGGAATTTACTGCTCTGTGGATACGTGTAAATGTTCATTATGCAAGTAACGGAGTTATAGGGAGCAGTTACACCGATGCGATCTTTAACCATCGCAACGGTCAATGTATCCAGTACAACGGTGCGATGCTTGCAATGATGTCTTACTTAGGCTACGACGTCAGAATGGTACATGGTCACATCGGTCCGCGACATAACAATCACTACTGGGGCGAGATAGATGTTAACGGTGTCACCTATATTATTGATACCGGCTGTATAGAAGATAATAATCTTCATTTTATGGTAAATGCAGCCGAGTGGGCTGATTATTACACACCGTAGGTGTCATCGCAGATACACACCGTAGGTGTCATCGAAGATATACACCGTAGAATACACCGCCGAATAAAGACTTGCACTATATGGTAGGATATATAGCTGACTAAGTTTTATTTGGCGGTGCTTTTAATGAAAGAAGAATTTAAACCATATATACCTGCGGATAAGATCACGCCCGAGTTTACGCCTACATCGATAATAATCGGTGTTCTGCTTTCGATAGTCTTCGGTGCTGCGAATGCGTACCTCGGACTTAAGGTAGGTCTTACGATATCGGCCTCGATACCGGCTGCCGTTATCTCGATGGCGGTAATCCGCATTATCATGAGACGCGATTCCATACTCGAGAGCAACATGGTTCAAACGGTAGGTTCTGCGGGAGAATCATTGGCGGCAGGAGCGATATTTACACTTCCTGCTTTGTTTATCTGGAATTCCGAGGGCGTGATGGACCGCCCTTCGATGATCCTTATATCGGTAATCGCTTTGTTAGGCGGTCTGCTTGGAATCTTCTTCATGGTTCCTTTGAGAAATGCACTTATAGTTAAAGAACACGGAGTTCTTCCTTATCCTGAAGGAACTGCATGTGCTGAGGTGCTTTTGGCAGGTGAAGAGGGAGGATCAAAAGCAAAGGCAGTATTCACGGGTATCGGAGTAGGTGCTCTGGTTAAGTTCCTGGTTGACGGCGTTCGTGCAGTTCAGGCCACGTTCACCTTTAAAGTTAGTGCTCTTAAGACAGAACTTTCATCTGAGATTTACCCTGCACTTTTGGGTGTAGGTTACATCTGTGGCCCGAGAATATCCGCGATGATGTTCGCGGGAGGTATGCTGGGATGGTTCGTTCTCATTCCTTTGATCATGACTTTTGGAGGAGATACGGTATTCTATCCTGCGAGCGTATCGGTTTCAGAATTATATGAAGCAGGCGGCGCCCCCGCGATCTGGAGCAATTACATTAAGTATATCGGTGCAGGAATGGTTGCTGCCTCGGGTATCATAAGTCTCGTTAAGACTTTGCCTCTTATTACTAAGACTTTCGTACATTCGTTAAGAAGCCTTAAGAATTCCGGTAAATCAGATATGACTAAGAGGACTGAGAAGGAACTTGATATGCGTGTGGTTATCGCAGGTGTAGTCTTGTGCGTAGCTGCAATCTGGCTCATTCCCTTTATACCGGTAACCTTAATCGGTGCGGTCATCATTGTTGTATTCGGTTTCTTCTTCTGTACTGTAAGTTCCCGTATGGTAGGTCTTGTCGGAAGTTCCAACAACCCTATATCCGGAATGACGATCGCTACTGTAATGATCGCAGCTTACTTGTTGAAGATGACAGGTGATACAGGTGTTCACGGTATGCAGGGAGCTATCGTTATAGGATCTATTATCTGTATCTCCGTTGCTATGGCAGGAGACACATCACAAGATCTCAAGACCGGTTATATTCTCGGTGCAACTCCTAAGTATCAGCAGATAGGTGAGATCATCGGAAGCATCGCTTCAGCGCTTGCCATCGGCGGCGTTATGATCCTCCTTAACGGGGCATATTCGTTCGGTTCCGAGGAATTGTCCTGTCCCCAGGCTTCCCTCATGAAGATGATCATCGAGGGTGTTTTGGGAGGAAATCTTCCCTGGACGCTCATCCTTGTAGGTGCATTTATCGCTATATCGGTAGAATTGCTCGGTATCCCGTCTCTTCCTGTCGCTATCGGTCTTTACCTTCCTTTGGAATTGAGCACCGGTGTTATGATCGGAGGATTCGTAAGGCTTATCACTGACAAGATAAACGAGAAGAAGCAAGATGAATCGGGCGACGCGGTTTTGCTTTGCTCCGGACTCATTGCAGGCGAAGGAATTACGGGAATAATCATTGCGATCCTTACAGTAACCGGTGTCATGGACAAGATCGACCTGGAGACTTCCGTTCCTGCGGGCAACCTGATACCGATCATTGTTGTATTGGCAGTCTGCTTTATGATTTACAAAGCCGATGTGAGAAGAAAGAATGGCGCAAAAGGATAATTTCTTAGACCGCATTTATAAGATTACCGACGGCCTTCATTGGAACATTTCCGATGAAGGCGTCGTCGTAGTTGATATGGAGAACAAGGGCTTCACTAATAAAGTGGCACAGAAATTCTTCAAAAGACCATCCGTCTCACACATTAAGCTTGAAGGCATGGGAAGCTTCATCTTCACTAAGATAGACGGCAACAGATCAGTCTATGATATAGGACTTCTTCTGAAGGAAGAATATGGCGACAGTGCCGAACCTCTTTACGAGCGGTTAAGTGTTTTTATGAAGCACCTTGAGAGTGCGGGTTTTGTGACGCTTCACGGTCAATCTGACTAATTATCCTGTTGTTTACGATATTTATATAACGCGTTCACCCTATATTAAAAAATCTTGATATAATATAGGGTGAAGTCTCATCCGGAAGTTGGCGCGTTATGGAAAATAGTAAATCTATAACTAACAAGAGAAACAATCTTGCATTATGGGGAGGAATACTAGGCGGACTTCTCGTAATTGCCATATTTGTCTTTGGTACTATCAGCACCGGCCAGGCTGCTCACAGGGACACAAATAATGCCGTGCATTCTGTCAGCAGTTTCTATCTTGATGAGCTAGCCGGAAGGCGCGAACAGGTTGTTGCTTTTAATCTTCAAAAAGAAATCGAGGATCTTCAGGTTGCAGTGGGACTTCTTACCGGGGATGACCTTTCCGATACTGAGCATCTGCAAGCTTTCCAGGCCAGGATGAAGAGTCTTTACAGGCTTGAGAAATTCGCATTCGTTGATACTAACGGCACAATCTATACATCGATGGGAACACAGGATAACATCGGTGATTATTCCTTCGACTATAATTCGATCACTGGTCCCGAGATATCCATATTGAACATAGAAAGCCTTGATAAAAAAGTCATTATTGCTCTGCCGATAGACAATATTGAATTTATGGGGCATGACTTCTGCGTTTGTTTCATGGAGATCGACATGGACGTAATGCTGCAGGGTGTCTCCGTTTCTTCCAATGATGCGGAGGCGACGTTCTGTAACCTTTACAGCAACACCGGAATAGCATTAAGCAATACCGTATTGGGCGGTCTTGCCGTTGAGGATAATCTGCTTGAAGCACTGGAGCATGCGCAGTTTAATTCCGGTTATTCTTACGAGCAGGTTCTTGATGATTTCAGGAACCTTAACAGGGGATCGGTATCATTCCGCTATGACGGCATAGAAGAGACACTTGCTTATGTTCCTGTTGAAGGCACGGACTGGATGCTCACTTATCTTGTAAGAGAGACTGTTATTGCGGATCAGATTTCTTCCATTTCGAACGGCATAATAATGAGGAGTGTCGTGCAGTCTGTTCTCGTTGCCGTTGTGCTAGCGGTAATGTTCTTCGCCGGTATACGCCAGATAAGAAAGAACTCTGTCCTTACTATCGAGAAAGAGAAGTCAGAGGCGGAAAACCGCATTAAGCAGGAGGAGATGGAGCAGCGCATTGACCTGCAAAGCAAGCTTCTTGAGGAGCAGAAGAAGAGAACTCAGCTCGATAACATGATCACTGCCATGTCAGCTGACTACAGAAGTGTTTACTATGTCAACCTCGAAAAGAACGAGGGCATCTGCTACAGGGGAGACCCGGAAGATAATGAGCAAAGCCGGGAAGGGGAGCCTTTCCCTTACAGCGAGAGGTTTAAGTGGTATGCCGACAACTCGGTTGACGCAGAATACCGTGACGGTTTTCTTGCTTTTATTGACCCGGAGAATATAAGGAAGGGACTTGCGACAGAACCTATCCTTGCTTACCGCTATCTTGCAAGAAGAGCGGGAAGGGAATACTACGAGATGATACGTGTTGCAGGTGTGCGTCACATTTCAGAAAGAGGCGATGATATAGTTCGTGAGATTGGTCTCGGATTTACGGTAATCGATGCCGAGATGAGAAAGAATATGGATCAGCAGATGGCGCTGAAGGATGCTCTGTCGTCTGCCGAGCAGGCTAATAAGGCTAAGACGGCCTTCCTGTCTAACATGAGCCATGAGATCAGAACACCGATGAATGCGATCATAGGACTTGATAACATCGCTCTTAATGATCCTGATACTCCCGAGAAGACGAAGGAATATCTCTCGAAGATCGGCGTGTCAGCCGAACACCTTCTTGCTCTTATCAACGACATACTCGATATGTCCAGGATCGAATCGGGAAGGATGATACTTAAGAATGAGGAGTTCTCGTTATCCAAGCTTCTTGAATCGATCAATACGATGTTCAGCGGTCAGTGTATGGATAAGGGACTTGATTACGGATGTCACATCAAAGGTGATATCGACGATTACTATGTAGGCGATAACATGAAGCTGCGGCAGGTGCTGATCAACATCCTCGGCAATGCAGTAAAGTTTACTCCTGCCGGCGGAACCATCGGATTATATATCGAGAGGATGGCTCAGTTTGACGGCAGAACAACGCTTCAGTTTACGATAAGTGATACCGGTATAGGAATGAGCGAAGAATTCCTGCCCCATATCTACGATACATTTACACAGGAGGATGCAACTTATACAAACAAGTATGGTTCATCCGGCTTAGGCCTTGCGATTACCAAGAATATCGTTGAGATGATGAACGGAAGCATCGATGTGGAGAGTGTTAAGGGCGAGGGAACAACTTTCAAGGTTAGTGTCACGTTAAGGGATGCCGATAAGAAGGATCTGTCCGGAAAGGAGTCAAAGGATCTGCCGGAGAATATGTCGGTTCTCATCATCGATGACGATGCGATCGCCTGTGAACACGGCAAACTTGTTCTCGAGAAGATAGGAATATCGACTGAATATGCGTTGTCCGGTGAAGAAGGTATCGAGAAAGTTACTTTAAGACACGGCAGAAGGACGCCTTATAACCTCATTCTCGTTGACTGGAAGATGCCTGACATGGATGGTATCGAAACGACGAGAAGAATCAGGTCTGTAGTCGGAAAGGAATCGGCGATCATAATTCTGACTGCATACAAGTGGGATGATATTCTTGATGAAGCAGTTGGTGCCGGCGTTGACAGCTTCCTGTCCAAGCCTTTGTTTGCATCAAGCATACTCGATGAATTTGAGAACGCATTTAAGCGCAAGAATCCGTTGCCGGATGAGGATTCCAAGGATCTTACAGGCAAGCGCATTCTGCTTGCGGAAGATGTGGAAGTAAATGCCGACATTATAAAAATGATCCTCGATACAAGAGGAATCGTGACAGAGTTAGCCGAGAACGGAAAGATAGCTGTTGATAAGTTTAAGGCAAGTGAGCCCGGATACTATGCCGCCATTTTGATGGATATGAGAATGCCGGAGATGGACGGACTTACGGCGACCAAATACATACGTGAACTTGAACGCGATGATGCGAAGAGTATACCGATTATTGCCCTGACGGCTAACGCCTTTGATGAAGATGTTCAAAGAAGTCTGCAGTCAGGTCTTAATGCACATCTGACGAAGCCGATTGAACCCGGGTTGTTGTTCGAGACGCTGCAGATGTATATGTAATACGGGACAAGGAGAGGAAGTCTATGGATAATTCTGTTGTTACTTTTGTTGAAGACGGCAAGCGTACGATACTGGTTGCTGACGACGAGTTCATTAACAGAGAGATATTAACCGAGATGCTTAAGGATGATTACAACATCCTGACGGCAGAGGACGGCGAGCAGGCGTACGGAATCATTAATAATCACAGTACGACAATCTCACTTATACTTCTCGATCTTATAATGCCGCGTATGGGCGGTCTCGAACTTCTCTCAGCAATTAAGAACCGGAGTGAACTGTCCGGGATTCCGGTAATTGTATTAACTACCGATCAGGAATCGGAGGTCATAAGTCTTAATACGGGTGCATCTGATTTTATCCCGAAGCCCTATCCGCAGCCTGATGTAGTTAAGGCGAGGATAAGAAGAGCTATCGAATTATCTGAAGAACGCAGGATCATAAGTGATACGCAGAATGATACGATGACCGGACTGTTTACGGGTGAGTATTTCTATGAATATGCGGAAGTGTTTGATAAATACCATCCGGACGTGGAGATGGATGCGATAGTACTCGGCATCAATAATTATCAGGTGGTGCATGAAAGATACGGTAAGCAGCAGTGTATGAAGCTTCTGCACTTCATAGCGGATCAGATACGAAGACAGTATCCTGATAACGAATGTATTTTGTGCCATAAGGATGTGGATGTATTCTTCATCTATTGTCATCACTGTGAAGATAATGAGATAAGACTTAAGAAGATAACAGACGCTGTGGATATTGAATACAGTGGTGTCAGATTGGATATGGGAATCTACGATTGTGTGGACAAGAATGTTGATATCAGTAAAAGATTCGTACGAGCGAGGTTGGCCTACGACAAACTTCAGGGCAACTACCATAACCGCATAGCTTACTTTGATGATGAGATACTGAATAAGATCCTGTTTGAAGAGCGCCTGTGCGAGGACTTTGCAGCGGCTATTAAAAATGAACAGTTTAAGGTGTTCATACAGCCTAAGTTTGACATTACAGAAGATGAACCGAGAGTAGCCGGTGCAGAAGCTCTTGTCAGGTGGTTTCATCCGGAACTCGATCTTATATCTCCGGGACTGTTCATCCCTTTGTTCGAGAGTAACGGCCTGATTTACGAGCTGGATGATTACATCTGGAATAAGACCGCATCAAAGATAAAAGAGTGGAAAGGAAAGTACGGTAAGAAGATCCCCGTCTCTGTCAATATCTCAAGGGTAGAGATGCACGATCCGAATCTGTCGAACAGACTTCTCAAGATAGTGGAGCAGAACGGCATTGAGATTTCCGACCTTCACCTTGAGATAACAGAGTCTGCTTATGTAAGCGACTCCAACATGATCATCGAGCGTGTTGAGGATCTGCGTAACAGAGGCTTCTTCATCGAGATGGATGACTTCGGCTCAGGATACTCATCTCTTAATATGATCGGTGAGCTTCCCATTGATGCGTTGAAGCTGGATATGCAGTTCTTAAGAAATGCATTCAATAAACGCAACACGAAGATAATAGATATAGTTCTTGATATAGCTAAGTGTCTTGAGGTTCCTGCCATAGCAGAAGGAGTCGAGACCGAAGAGCAGTATCTTAAACTTAAGGAATCAGGTTGCGATATCATTCAGGGATACTACTTCTCGAAGCCTGTCCCTTGCGATGAATTTGAGAAATACTACACAAATTGAGGAGTGAATACTTATGGCTACCATAGACGATATTAAGGCATACGGAGCTAATACTGAAGCAGCATTGTCCAGACTCATGGGTAACGAAGATTTCTATATGAGACTTATCCCCAGAGTGTTCGATGACGGTAATTTCGAAGCGCTATATGCGAGTGTTGAGAGCAAAGACCTTGATAAGGCTTTCGAGGCGGCACACAGCCTTAAGGGCGTTCTCGGTAATCTTGAACTGACACCGCTTCTGAAGCCTGTGTTGGAGATAACGGAGCTTTTAAGGGCACGCCGGGATGTTGACTATACTCCGTACATAGAGCAGATAAAGGAGCAGAAAGCTGCTCTTGAGGCGCTGTTTAAATAATGTATAATCTTCAGAATGAGCATTTTAATCAAAGACACAACAAAAGAAGAACGGGAGCGCATCGTTGCCGAATCTCTCGGTAATATCGATGCTGCATGTGACGGCTGTATGGCCGGTCTTGCCGAGATGTATCAGGATTATATAGACGGCAGGAAAGAGATCAAAGATATTAATATGGAGTTTAACGCGAGGTATGTATCCGGCGAAGATATGCCGGGACGTTCCTCATGCGGATATGAGCGATAACACTAAGGTTAAGCGCGAGGGCTTCGGTTCAAGGATAGGATTTATCCTGGTTAGTGCAGGCTGCGCTGTCGGTATAGGCAATGTTTGGAAATTTCCTTTTGTCTGCGGACAGAACGGCGGTGCTGTATTTGTTCTTCTTTACCTTTTGTTTCTCGTTATCATGGGTATACCCGTTCTTACCATGGAGCTTGCGATAGGAAGAGCAAGCGGGAAGACGATAGTAGGTGCATATAAGTCTTTGGAGAAGCCGGGCGGTAAATGGCACCTGCACGGCTGGGTCTGCATATTCGGATGCTATCTTCTTATGATGTACTACACGACCGTCTCAGGATGGATGCTGTCATACTTTGTGAAGTTTTTAACCGGTGAATTTGAAGGACTTACACCCGAGAATGTCCCCGGGGTGTTTGGGGATATGCTTCAGAATCCTTCTTCGATGATGATCTTCACCGGCATTATAATTGCCGGCGGCTTTCTTGTTTTGCTCTTTGGTGTTCAGAACGGCCTTGAAAGCGCCAACAAGTTTATGATGACCGGACTTCTTACTCTTATAGCCGTGCTTGTAATAAACAGTCTTATGCTTAAAGGTGCATCGGAAGGAATACGTTTTTATCTTCTTCCTGATATGGACAGGGTGAGGGAGGCCGGTATCCGCGATGTGGTTTGCGCTGCAATGAGCCAGGCATTCTTCACGCTAAGTCTTGGAACGGCATCGATGGAAGTCTTTGGCAGCTACATGTCGAAGGACTACTCCATAACATCTGAATCAGTTAAGATCGTATACCTTGATACCTTTGTGGCGATTATGTCGGGATTGATCATTTTCCCCGCCTGCTTCAGTTACGGTATCGAGCCTGACCAGGGACCCTCACTTATCTTCGTTACGCTTCCGAGCGTGTTTATCAATATGCCCGGCGGAAGAATATGGGGAGCGATGTTTTTCCTGTTTATGACTTTCGCGAGCTTTTCCACTGTTACGGGTGTCTTTGAGAATCTCATTGGTTCCGCCATGGACAATCTGGGCTGGACGAGACGCAAGTCTGTTCTTATCAATGCCGTTATTATGCTGATAGGAAGTCTGCCGGCTTTGCTTGGCTACAACATACTTTCCGGAGTTCATCTTATCGGCGGCCGGGATATCCTCGACAGCGAAGACTTTATCGTCAGCAATATCCTGCTGCCTGTCGGCGCTTTGATATTTGTTTTCTTCTGTTCAACAAAGTTTGGATGGGGAGCAGACAAATACCTTAAGGAAACAAATGAAGGCAAAGGACTTAAGATGAGTACGTTCCTTATTCCCTACTTTAAGTTCGTTCTGCCTATATTGATAATCGTTATTCTGATCGAGTTACTGGGCTGATCCTTTGCCCTTGCCGGGAGTGGTGATCGTGCCGTCCGGATTTTTAATAGAGATGTTATTCAGACTTGCCCTTAAATTGCCGAGTACACTCTGGCGGTATATGTTACGCAGTTCCTCGCGCTCCTTAATCTCGTCCCCGGTAAGACCGGTCGTCTTAGCTTTATGAGCCAATTCGTTTATTCTCTTTATAGTATCTTCGATTGCCATATTGCTTCTCCGCTTAATGATGATTGATTATAACATTAAGTGACATGGTTAATGATAAAATACCATTATGGAAAAGGATAAGAAAATGAGAATAGGTGAGAGCGTATTCTGCGCAGGGTATCTGATCTTTGCGTTTTGTTCTGCTGTTATTCTTTTTACCCGCATCGGAGGCATTGACAGGATTTACGATGAATACTGTTTTTTCGCGGGCATCATGATAATGTTCCTGGCTTTTGGCGATTCATTTCATTTGATCCCGAGGATAATCCGTAATTTAAGAGGCTCCCTTAACAGGAGTGAGTTATATCTGGGGATAGGTAATCTCATTTCCTCGGTAACCATGACCGTGTTTTATGTGCTGATGTATTTTGTAGTTTCATTTAAGAACGGTCTGGGAGCTTCTGATCTGTTTGATTATGTTGTTCTTCTCTCTCTTGATCTGCTCGCAGTAGTCCGTGTGTGCCTGTGCCTTGTTCCTGCCAACAGATGGTTCGATGGCGTCGGCAGTCTTAAGTGGGGCATAATGCGTAATGTGCCTTTCGTCGTAATGGGTATTCTTATGGTGGCGTGGCTTATCTACAGAAGTGTTTTATATGGATGGAACATGTATCTTCTTGCTGTGCTGATAGTTCTTAGCTTCGCGTTCTATATTCCTGTGGTCCTCTTTGCTAAGAAGAAGCCTGCTGTCGGCATGCTTATGATCCCGAAGACGATATGTTATATCGTCATGATCTGCCTGTTTTTGTGAGGCGTTTATGAGTTGTGATGTTACTTTAAGAAAAGCCGCGCGCGAAGATATCGGGAAGGTCTGGAAGATGCAGGTGGAGGCTTTTCGAGAGCTTCTGGAGAAGTACAGAGATTACGATACGAATCCGGCTGCGGAAGACGTGGAAAGAGTGGCGGCGAGATTTGATATGCCGGGTTCGGTCTACTACTTCATCGTGGCGGAAGACGAAGACGTGGGCGTGATCCGCGTCATAGATAATAAAGACGGCACCCGCAAGAGAATATCGCCTCTGTGGATAATGCCGGAGTACAGAGGTAAAGGTTATGCGCAGCTTGCCATGAAGGAAGCAGAACGCATACACGGCGCGGCCAACTGGAGTCTCGACACGATCTTGCAGGAAGAAGGCAATCTTCATCTTTATGAGAAGATGGGCTACAGACGAACAGGCGAGACTCATAAGATAAACGACAATATGGATATAGTGTTCTTCGAGAAAGATTGATATGAAAATATAATTAATCAACAGGGGGAATAATATGATCACAGTTAATCTTTACTACACAGGAACAAACGGAAATGCGAAGAAGTTTGCACAGGAGATGGAGAGCAGCGGGACTGCAGACAAGATCCGTGCCGAGAAGGGAAATGTGCGCTACGAGTACTTCTTCCCGATGAATGATCCCGAGACTGTCCTGCTTATAGATGCGTGGGAAAGTCAGGAGGCGATCGATGTTCACCACGCCTCTCCCATGATGCAGACGATAGCTTCCCTTCGCGAGAAGTACGACCTTCACATGAGGGTGGAAAGATACGTCTCCGAGGACCTGCCCGATTCTGACCAGGGATTCATCAGGGTATAACACAGGTTGCGTAAATGCAACTTGCGATTGGTGGTCTGCAGAGGGTTCGTTTTGTAGACTTTCCTTGGAGGTGAGCGAAAATGATTTTCTCTGAAAAACTACAGGTGCTGCGCAAGAATAAAGGCTTTACACAGGAGACTCTCGCCGAGAAGCTTAATGTCTCAAGGCAGGCGGTCGCGAAGTGGGAATCGGGGCAGGTATATCCCGATATCGGAAATCTCATTGAGATAAGCAATCTTCTCAATGTAAGTGTTGATTATCTGGTAAAAGACCAGGACTGTGCGGTGAGTGTTAAGGCTGCACCGGATACAGACCTGGATGAGCTTATCGCATTCAGACTTGAAGCGAATGTGAATACGTATGCTGCATTTAAGAATGAAGTGGATCCCACCCGTCCCGGGACGCATGACTTCCGCTACGAGAACGGCAAGTTTATGTATCACGATACTTACGTCGGAGGCGAGAAGTTTGCAGGTGAAGAGGCGGTCTGGAAGGACGGTGTCGCAGTATACGCGATGAATTATCTCGGCCGTGTGTTAAGTGACGGGTTTAGCGGGAATTTCCTGAAGGAAGCTCTGCGCGCTGCAGATGAGAAGATGCCTTACCGAGGTCCGGAATTTTATCAGTCGGGCGAGTATCTTTATAAGTGTAATGTGACCGGTGATTTTACATGGTTCCAGGGATACGAGGAGATATACAAAGGCGACGTCAAAGTCTATGAATGTGTGTTCCACGGCGGAATGGTAAAATGACATCTGAAGAGGTGTTGAACTATGGCTAAGAAGAGAGTTTTGTGTTTTGGCGATTCGCTTACATGGGGATATGATCCTGTTAACAGAATAAGGTTTGATGAAGATAACAGATGGCCGCGCGTGATGGGCAGAATCTTAGGCGATGATTATGAGATCATCGAGGAAGGTCAGAACGGACGCACGATAGCGACTGATGATCCTTCTGAAGGAGAGAAAAACGGACTTAAATATATCGGCCCGTGTCTCGAGACACATACTCCTCTTGATATAGTGATAATCATGTTAGGCTCGAACGACTGCAAGCGTAAGTTCTCATATTCATCTATGGACATCGCAGGCGAGATGCAGATCATGTTAGAGAAGATCAAGGCCTATAACGAGTTCAGATGTCAGAACAGATTTAAGATAATACTTGTGTCACCGCCGCTTATATCGGATGCGATAAAGGATTCGTGGCTGGGCGACAGCTTCGGCTATGAGAATGCATGTAAAGTGTCGTCGGAGCTTGCCGGATGGTATGAGAAGCTGGCCGGCATGTACAGTACATCGTTCGTTGATGCATCTAAGTACGTTAAGGCTTCCGATGCTGACGGATGTCATTTGGATCCCGATAATCAGATAAAACTCGGGCAGACGCTTGCGGAGTTTATTAAGGAGAATGAGATCGCATGACCGGTATAATCAGAACTGCTGATATGAAAGATTTTGAAGCAGTCCGCGACATTACGCAGACTACTATCAGGGCTGTATATCCGAATTACTATCCTGAGGGCGCGGTCGAATTCTTCAGTGCTCATCATTCGGATGAGAAGATCAGGGAAGATATTAATCAAGGGTGCGTCTATCTTCTGGAAGCAGAAGGCGTAGCAGCAGGAACAGTAACGGTCGCAGGAAATGGGATCAACAGGCTGTTTGTACTGCCTTCATACCAGCATAAAGGCTATGGCAGAGCACTCATGGATTATGCTGAGAAGAAGATCGCTTCCGCTTATGATGCGGTGGTTATCGATGCTTCACTTCCTGCAAAATCCATTTACTTAAAGCGCGGGTATAAAGAAACAGAGTACAACAAGATAAAGACCTCCAACGGCGATTACCTTTGCTATGATGTAATGAGACGCGAACTTTGATCGGGGGCAAGGACATGGTAAGAGAGATCAGACGCGATGAGTTAGAACAGCTGCTTCAGCTTTATACGTATCTTCATGAAGACAGTGTTCCTGATATGGATGAGCATCTGTCTTCTGTGTGGGATACGATTATGAATGATGATAATCATCACATCATTGTAAATGAGATCGACGGGAAGATCGTCTCTTCGTGTGTATGCGTGATCATCCCGAATCTTACAAGACATATCCGC
>JAEEGL010641180.1_pt1 | contig 19973 bp, 11 predicted proteins | sample 9134231 | NCBI WGS metagenome assembly JAEEGL01 (sample SAMN16246548, study PRJNA631951) | gut metagenome | biome: gut microbiome; feature: rumen; material: fiber-attached | host: Bos | place: Iran: Karaj | collected 2018-10
CACTAAATGTGCTGCCAGCCACTGCCTGTTGCTCAGGCTGAGACCGCTAAGCATGTGCAGTATATTTTCAAGTGATAAAGTGGTATTCATAGCACGTCAATTACTGTTTCTGGGCGCAAAGATACTCCGATTCTTTGAATCACCCAAATTTTTGATGAATAATTATGGTGACATCGTCGTTTCCCAGAGTTGATAGGGATGGTTAATGGTTAATTGTTAATGATTAATGGTTAATGGTTAATGATTAATGGTTAATGGTTAATAGTTAATAGTTAATGGTTAATGGTTAATGGTTAATGATTGATGAGATATTATTTGAGAGATTTGAATCAATTTGTAAGATTTCTGTCACGTAGTGACACTCCATTATCCTTGAGAGATCTGTGAGATCTGTGGAATCTGTGTGCGATAAAAAATGTCTCGTATGGAACTGATAAGACTGGACATTGGGAGATTATTATGGGCTTTTCACAGGAATGACGGGATACCGGCATCGTGCATAGCAGGAAAAAAAGTGGGCGAAAAGAGCTGAGTTAGCGAATTTTTCTGTAATTTTGCACGCTGAAATGCTTTAAGTAAGATATAAGATGAAAAGAAGAAGAGCTCAGAAAACCAATCAGACCATCATGCGCGGCGTCATCGCCATGGCGCTCGTCGTACTTCTCGTTTGTTACCTTTTCCTGACGATGATGTCCTGTACCTCGTCGGGTCCCACGTTCCGCGTCGAGGGCACGGTCAGCGATGCCGCCGACTCCACCTTGGTGCTTGAGGCGCTGACGCTCTCCGGCGTGCAGCCCGTGGATTCCGTGCGTCTGAAGGCGGACGGACGTTTTGCCTTCGTCGTTCCCGCCTCGCCGCAGGACTCAACGGCTTCGCCCGAGTTCTATCGTTTGCGCATCGGCCGTCAGGTGATCAACTTCGTTGTCGATTCCCTCGAGGACATTCGTGTTGAGGCTCCCCTGCGTCGCATGGCTACCGACTACGACATTCAAGGCAACGAGGCTTCGCGTACGATGAAGACCATGTCGCAGCTGAACATCCAGCTGCAGCAGCAGCTTGCGGCGCTCGACACGGTGGGTACGTTGTCGGCATTGGAGAAGATCGACCGCGCGAAGCTGCTCATCAGTCAGTACAAGCAGACGCTCAAATCCGACTTTATCCTTCGCGACCCGTCGTCGTCGGCCGCTTACTTCGCCCTGTTCCAGACCATCGGTTCGCAGATGCTCTTCAATCCTGAGGACGACCGCAGCGACGTGCAGTTCTTTGCTGCCGTGGCCACACAGTGGGACTTGCGTTATCCTGCAGCCTTGCGCACGGAGAACCTCCGTAATATCGCCTTGCGAGGCTTGCGTAATACGCGCCAGTCGCGGCCCATGGAGATACAATTCGACAGCGATAAGGTACGCGAGACGGGAATCATCGATTTCGGCTTCCCCGACATACGCGGTCGTGAGCGACGCCTCTCGGAGTTGAAGGACAATGTGGTGCTCCTCGACTTCACGGCTTACGCCCTGCCGCAGAGCCAGCAACGCAATATCTTGCTGCGCGAGCTCTATGCCAAGTACCATAGCCGCGGACTGGAGATCATGCAGGTGTCGTTGGATGCCGACGAGCATTATTGGAAGACGATGTGCGAGGCGCTGCCGTGGATCTGCCTCCATTGTGCGGAGGGCATCAACAACGATATCGTGCAGCTCTACGGCGTCAGCGTCCTCCCTACCTTCTTCCTCGTAGGCCGCGGCTCAGAACTGCAGGCACGCGACTCGCAGATCGAAGACCTCGCCAAGGCTATTGAGGCGGAGCTGTAGACAATGGATGATGGATGATGGATGATGGATGATGTATGATGTAAGATGTATGATGTAAGATGTAAGATGTATGATGTATGATGTAAGATGTATGATGGACAATGGACAATGGAGAATGGATAATGGAGAATGGACAATGGCGGAGCATTTCTTCTTTTTAAACAACGAATTATACGAATTAAACGAATTTACGTTTGCGTCGTGGCAGTGTGAAGATAGGGCCATAGGACAAGAAATAATTCGTATAATTCGTGAAATTCGTTGTCTTATAAAACATCTGGATAATGGACAATGGAGAATGTAAGATGTAAGATGTATGATGGACAATGGAGAATGGTAGTTTTAACTCCCCTTATTAATTAAGCTGTTTGATGCCGTCTGCGGCGATGAGTTCCAGCAGGCTTTTGGCCCATATCTCGGCCAGCCGCTGGGCGCCAACCTGGTTGGGATGCAGGTAGAAGTCGCCGGCGTTGCCTTTTTCACGCGTGAAGAGCTCCAGGTTGTTCTCGAAGATTTCCCATACGTTGCGGTTGCCGGCATAGACCTGGCTGTACGCTTCGACGATGGCATCGAGCTTGGGGTAGTAGCTGTGCAGACGGTCGAGTCCTTCCTGCAGGTACTTGGCTCCGTTGTAGGTGCTGGGGCTGTACCAGATGGGATAGTTGAGCACGATCTTGCATCCCGGTATGCTGTCGATGAGCGTATCGATGATCTTACGTATGTTGGCGGCATAGGTGTCGGGTGCCACGGGCGCTCCCTCGGTGCCCGAGCAGGCGCTGTCGTTCGTGCCCAGCATGATGGAGACGTAGATGCGGTTGGCCTTGTTCCGTTGGTAGTCTTTGGCAGCGGCCAATAGGCGTGTGAAGTCATTGCGCCCCGGCAGGAAGCCGAGCGTCGTGATGCCCGAATGGCCTCCGTTGTACACGTTGGTGGTCACTCCCGTTGCCTCTTGGACTAATTGGCCGCAAACGATGGGTGGCGCCTGCTTGGCTCTGTCGCTCAAGGTGGCACCTGCGGTGATGCTGTTGCCGATGAACAGCAGGTTGATGTCGCCGGTCTTAGCGTTGGAAGGTTCGCTCGATTGGGCATTAGCGGGAAGGGCAGCGCCGATAACCATCAGCGCTGAAAGTAATCGTCTCAGGAGTTTCATTGGTCGGTATTCATTCACGTTTATATAAAAACACACATAGGCGTGTTTGCTTGCACGCCTATGTGTGTGTTGAGTTAAGATAATCTTACTTTACGACAATCTTCTTGCCGTCCTTGATGTAGATGCCACGTTGTGTAGCGTTGCTGACCTTCTGGCCTTGGAGGTTGAAGATGCTGGTAGCTGCGTTCTGCTTGGCGACGTTGTCGCGTACGGCCTCGATGGCATCGATGTCGGGCTGCTGCTTGCCGAAGTAGGTGAGGCGGAAGTTATCGACGACCACCCAGTCGCGCGGCTGCACGTAGTCATCCTTTTGCACACCGATCTCGAGCTCTCCGCTGTTGTCCACATGTGTGAGCAACTGTGTCTTGTAGAGTCCGGACTCGAAGTAGTCGCAAGCCTGCCATGCCCAGTAGGGATATTCGCCTACATAGTAGCCGCCTTCGTTGACGCGTACGGCATCGCCGTTCTCGTTGAGCTCTTCAGCCACGCGGATGGTGGCACCGAGTCCGGGAGCCTGATCAATTTCAGCCGTGATGTTGGGAAGCAGCGCCTCGTCGTAGTTGGCGAAGAGCGTTGCTTTCTGCAGGGCTTCGCCGCCGGAACCGATGGCATAGGTCTGGAACTCATGGTCGCCTTCGCGGTAGAAACCGGTAGCGCTGAGGACGTACCATCCTTCGGGCAAGCCAAAGACAACCTGTGAGAGGGTGACGGCAGATTCATTCCAGCACTCGAAGGGGAAATCCTTGTTGTTGCCGCCGCGGCCCCAGATGGTGCCGGTTTCGTGGAACCATGCGCTGTCGTCCTCGCGCTGGTTGAAGTTCGGGCAGGAAATGAGGTAGGAAGCATCCTGCGGGTTGTCGTTGGTGGCAGTGGCAAGCAGGGCGTCGCGCTCGGCGGCGGTCACGAGCTTCCACTGGTTGTTGACATTGCTCTCGCCGTACATGTCGGTGTCGATGTTGCCGTAGGTGTTGGGACGATAGCCGAGGAGCATGCGCTGGCCGCCATCGTTGGTCTCGCCATTGGCACGGGCGATGTTATACACGCCAGCCTTGCCTTCGACGGGCACGAACTCCCAGAGATCCTGACCACCGGTGTCCATGTAGCCACCATAGTTGAGATAGTGGAGGTCATCGCCATTTTTGAGATGAGTGTCGATGACGAATCCGCTGTAGGGATCGAACTCTTCGCCTTCGCCAGGAGTGCGGGTGCCAGCATAGAGGGTGATTTCCACGCCTGGGAAGCCGACATAGGCGTGTGCGCCCCAGTCGCCGCCGCCGCAGAGGAAGCGCTTCAGGCCGACGTTGTAGATGTAGTAGTCACCGCCGTCCTCAGGGGCGTTGCCGGGGAATACATCGGGATGTGTCTCGGCCACGGCAATCTTGCGAGCGGTGCGGAGTGTCTCGAGGGCATTGTTCATCTCGCCGAGGCTTGCGCTGGCTTCGATGACGGGCTGGGTAGCATCGACGACACTTTGTGCCACACCGTCCTTCAGTGCGAGGGGCACGGTGGCGTTGTAGGCGTTGTAGGCGTTGATACCGTTCCAGGCATCGTTGACGGCTTTGGTCAGCTCCGTAGCTGCGGCGTTGACGGCAGCTGCGTCGGTAGCCTGCGAAGCGCTCTGGGCTGTGGAGTAAGCCGTGGTGAAGAAGTTGGGCTTGTAGTCAGCACCGTTGACTTCCTCAGCAGAAGCGAGGGCGGCGTTCATGGCCTTGGTGGCAGCGAGGGCTTGCTGGATGCCGGTGGTGGCAGCAGCGATAGCCGTGGCGTCAGTGCCGTTGATGACGCTTTCGCCATTGCTGACGGCAGCGGCGAGCAGCGGCAGCACGGTGCCTTCGTAGGCAGCAGCCTCGTCGAGGGTTTTCTGCAGGTTGCCCTTCACCTCTGAGAGGTCGATGCCGGAGCCGTAGTAGGTGAGCTCGAAGTTGTCGAAGCAGAGCCAGTCATCGCTGGTGTCGGATTCCTTGCGAATACCGATGCGGAGGGTGCCGTCGGTGACCACAACCTTCAGCTCGGGGTTCTTGTAGTAGCCGAGGAAGAAAGCAGTGGTGGCACGGGGCAGTGCATCGCCGCCGTTACCGGGATTGTAGAATCCATCGACGAAGATCAGTGCATCGGGCACTTCTTCAGTAACGCCGTTGTCGCAGATGGACATGAAGGGAGCCGATGCGTCGTTGGCGAAGTACCATGCGCGGAACTCCTCGGTGCCTTCCTCGTGCTTGCCGAGGACGCCGGATGTGGAACCGTCGCGATAGAAGCCCTGCACGGTGAGGCCGTAGGTGCCGTTGGGAATGCCAGATATGACCTGATAGAACTCACCATGACCGCCGCTCCAGCACTCGAAGCCGCGGTTGGCGATGCAGTTGAAACCGTCTCTGACAGCGATGCCGGAGCCGGAACCGGTGACTTCATTCTTCCAGCTGGCCCAACGCTCGTTCTGATTAGCGAAGTCCCAGTCGTCGATGAGCCATGTGGCATCCTTGCCATTCTCCTTGGTAGCTTTCTCGAGGTCGGCCAGACGGGCTTCCTTAGTGACGAGCTGCCATGTGGAGGTCTCGGGCCAGCCCAGGTTGTCGATGTACCAGCCATCGTCTACGCCGTTGAAGCCGTCACCCATCTCTGCTGCAGAGAGGATGTAGAGAGCGCCTGTCTCATCGTCAGTAGCGATGGTGTAGCCTTTTGCTGTTTTGCTGAAGACCCAGGGCGTGACGTCGCGGCCTGTGTCCATGTAGCCGTAGTCATCGTATCCATTGATGCTGTGATTGTGCCCGAACCTGGGGTCGATCTGCCAGTGGTTGTCATCAATCTGTGTGAGTACGACGTCGAAGCCGTGAGGACCTAACTGTGCGAAGGTGGTCCAGCGTCCTCTGTCGCGACGGTTGTTCTGCAACCACATACCGCTCTCCACGTTGTAGAGATAGAAGGTGCCATTGGTCAGTTCTGCACTCGTCCACGGAGAATCAGTCAGCGGAGTTGGTGCCTGCTGAGCCTGCACGGCCATACCGCCGCACAGTGCCAACGTAAGAAGTAATGTTTTCTTCATAACTTGTAGATTTGAATTAGTTTAATGAATAATTTCGAAGAATTCTGGTGCAAAGATACATGTGATTATTAATAAAAGGATATAAATCCTTCGTCATTAAAGGCAAAAAATTGAGCAAAGTTATGGTTTGCGTAGAATTTTCTGAGAGGTTTCATTTTTTTTGCCCTTGATGTTGACGATGTACATTCCTTCGGGTGTGTCGTCCATTCCGACGCGTGTGGGGCCGTTGGCTTGGCCTTGTTTGACGATTTCGCCATGCAGGCCGACGACTTGCCAGCGGTAGGTGGCATGAAGGGCGGCGGGTGTGATGGTGAAGCTGTCGCGCACGGAGCGGGGCCGTACTGAGAAGCCCTCGGCTTCCTCGTCGAGTTCGTCGTCGATGCCCACGCCTTGGCCGAAGAGCGGTGCTTCGGCGGTCACCGACGGCGTGCCGTCGCCGATGCGCGGCCAGCCGTCCTCGTCCCAATAGACGCGGTCGAGGAATACCTTGCGGCCGCCGCGGCCGTCGTTGGCGTCGTAGCCGTGGTACAGGATCCAGTCCTGACCGGCATCGTCCTGCACGATCTCGGAACAGTGGCCCGGGCCTACGACGTGGTCGTTGCGGTCGAGCAGCGGTTCGAAGTAATTGCTCAGGGCGCCTTGACCGCTGCGGTTGTAGTAAGGTCCCGTGATGCGTCGGGCTCGGGCGACGACCATGCGGTAGGTGCTGTTGAGGCCCTCGCAGCAGGAGCCTGCCGAGCCGATGAGGTAGTAGTAGCCGTCGTGCTTGTGGATGTAGGTGCCTTCGGTGAGGGTGCCTGCTATCCTGCGCTTCTGTGCTCCTTCCTTCACGCTGAGTCCGTCGTCGGAGAGCTCGATGGCGTAGATGCCGCGGAAACTACCCCAGAAGAGGTATTTCTTGTCGTTGTCCTCGATGTAGAAGGGGTCGATGCTGTTCTGCACGTCGATTTCGCTGCTGATGAACAGTTTGCCGACGTCGGTGAACGGTCCGCGGGGTTGGCTGGCCACGGCAACGCCTATGCCGCATTCCCACTCGCCGCCCCACGTGCTCTTGGAGTAGTAGAGCACGTACTTGTCGCCGATCTTGTTGATGTCGGGCGCCCAGATGCCGCCGCCTGGAACCATCTGCGGACGCGTGGCATCCGTGAAGCATGTGCCAATGTAGTTCCATTGTATCAGGTCGCGCGAACGGTAGATAGGCACGTTGTGGATGTCCTCGGTGGCATACAGGTAGAACGTGTTCCCTGCACGAAGGATGGTGGGGTCGGGCAACGAACGGTTGATGACCGGGTTGGTGTACTGGGTTTGAGCGGTAGCGCTCAGCGTGGCAGCGGCCAACGCCAGGACGAAAAGTGTTTGTCTCATCATTTTTTCTCGTTTTACGCTGCAAAGGTATATATAATAAGGTGTACGAAAGGAAAAATTTTCGTCAGAAAGGGACAAGATGAGGTAAAAAGCAACGATAAACGTAATTCTTGCTCCAGATGATTTTTTGTTTCCAACGAAAAAGCCTAACTTTGCACATGAGAAACGGGAAATAGCACCGATTATAATAGAACCGATAATAACAGGATAAAACAAGATATATGACAGCAAAGCGTTATCTCTGCTTCAGGCGGGTCTGCTTAGCCATAGTGCTGGCGCTGGCGGGCATGACGGGCAGTCGTGCCTCGGGTTTCAAGAGTTTCATGGCGGTCGATGGCCTCTCGGACAACCGTGTGCTGTGTGCCATGCAGGACAGCTACGGCTTCGTGTGGATCGGCACGGCGAATGGTCTGAACTGCTTCGACGGCCGCAGGAACGGTGTCTATCGCAATATGGTGGCAGCGGGTTCTACGTTCGAGAACGACCAGATCACGTCGCTGCTGGAACAGGGCGATGACGTGTGGTTCGGCGGTTCCTTCGGCATTTACATCTTCAACCGTACTGCCAACACGTTCTCGCGTTTCGACAAGCCGACGCGCTATGGCGTGCTCGTCAGCTCCACGGTGGACCGCATGATGCGCACGCAGAACGGCCTCGTCTGGATCTGCACGCAAGGCCAGGGCTTGTTCCTCTACGATCCGAAAGCAGGAACGCTCTCGCAGGACAGCCGCCACAATGGTTTCGTCTCAGATATGACAATGGGCACGGACGGCCTCGTGTACGTGGTGACGCTGGACGGCAAACTGCTGGTCTATAGTCAGGAGGGACATTTCCAGCGCGAATATGCCGTGCCGGGTTATGTCGTGGACAAGAACAAGATGTGTATTGCCAACGTCGGGAGCCGCTTGTTCATCGGCTGTGACCAGGGACTATTCCGGCTGAACACCGAGAACCACGTCATCGAGAAAACGGGCGTTTTGCAGGACGGACTGTTCGTGAAGGCGCTGTTGGCGCAGGAAGATCATCTGCTCATAGGTACAGGGCACGGCCTGTTTGATTATGACCTCGCTACGAATACGATGCAGCGCGTCGATGACCCGGCAGTGCCCAACAGCGGGCTTAGCGACGATTGCATCAACGGCCTGCTGGCGACCAACGACGGCACGCTGTGGGTCCTCACGGAATATGGCGGAGTCAACTACCGCCCTGCGCAAAGTTCCAACCGGTTGGTCATTCCGTTGCCGTCGGAGCAGGACCATCCGCACAATATGGTTCGTGCATTGTGCCCCACGAGCGACGGACGTCTGTGGATAGGCACCGACGGCGGCCTCTTCGTGAAAGAGCAGGGAACCAATGAGCTCCATCGCCCGGCGCAGCTCAGGGAAAGAATCACGGGAGTGAGCGCTCTCATGCAGGACGGCAACGACCTGTGGATCGGCACGTCGAATGCCGGCGTCTTCGTCATGGACATGACCACCGGAGCCCTGCGACAATACACCTATTCTGCCGATCGTCCCTACACCATCGCCTCCAACGAGGTGCAGAGCCTGCTGCGGACCAGCCGCGGCGACATTTATGTGGGCACGAGCTGGGGACTGCGTATCTACGACCGCAGGCACGATAACTTCATGTTCTTCTCGAAAATCAGCTCCATGACCAGCATCAACGATATCACTGAAGACCACGAAGGTAACGTATGGGCGGCCAGTGAAGGGCATGGACTGTTCGTCAAGCATCAGAATGAAACAGATTTCTACACCATTTATTTGTCCCAAGCCGAGAACCCGAGATCGCTGCCCAGCAACGTCGTCACCAGTGTGGCGTGCGACAGCAAGGGCGTCGTGTGGGTTGGCACGAAAGGTGGAGGTCTCTGCCGGTATGTACCCGGCGAGGACGACTTCGAGCGACTGGGGACGATGGAAATGCCGTTGCAGAAGGAGCAGATTTATTTCATTCAGGAAGACCAGCGACATGAATTGTGGTTGGGCACCGACGAGGGATTGGCACGCATACGTGCCGACCAGTCCGTGCAGCTCGATGCCATGACGATGCCCAGCGAAGGCGTGAGGGAACAGAAACCTTGGAACGCGTCGTGTTGTATGTCCGACGGCTCCATTTTCATCGGTTGCATCGATAAAATCATGTCTTTTAATCCCGCTGAGGTGAAAAGCGGTGTGCTGCAGGCACCGATTTATATCACCCATCTCTCGTTCCCCAATATTGAGGATAGCGAGGCAGAACTCAGCCGTTTGGGACTCGACCACACGCTCTACACGACGTCTGAGATCAGGTTGCCCTTTACCAACAACCATTTCACGCTGCACTTTGCCTCGCCACGCTTCAGCGGACGTACGCTCGTGCATTACGAATATATGATGGAGGGTTTCGACAAGACGTGGGCGCGTGGCTCTGACAACCGCGAAGCCACCTATTCCAACATGGCGCCGGGAACTTACGACTTCCTCTTGCGTGAGGCGGGTAACGACAATCCCGATCAGTACGCTCGTCTGCGCGTCACGATCCTGCCGCCTTGGTACCGTACATCCTGGGCCTATGCGTTTTACTTCGTGGCAGCGGTTCTGCTTATATACTTCGCCTTCAGCCGCACGAGCCGCAGACTTCGCAACCGTTATGAGGCACGCATGGAAGAGTACCGGTTGTTGCAGGAGAAGGAGAACTTCCAGTCGAAGATTAACTTCTTCATCAACCTCGTCCATGAGATTCGAACGCCGCTCAGCCTGATCAACCTGCCGTTGGAACAGATGGAGGAGAGCGAGCTGTCGGACGATAACCGCAACCACGTCCACGCCATCCGTCGCAACACCAACTACCTGCTTGGTATCACCAATCAGCTGTTGGATTTCCAGAAGGCAGAGAGCGGCGGAGGCATTAACCTCCAATTGACTTCGTGCGACGTGGCTCAGCTGCTGGACGGCATCTACCGCCAGTTCAAGGATCCGATGAAGGTGCAGGGCGAGTCGCTGCAGCTGCAGTTGCCGACCACCTCGATCGTTACGACACTCGACCGCGACAAGGTGTCGAAGGTGCTGATGAATCTGTTGGGCAATTCGCTGAAATATGCGAAGTCCGAGGTCATCCTCCGTCTGGAACAGAACGATGAGGACAGCTTCTCCATCTCTGTCATCGACGACGGACCGGGTGTGCCCCTTGCCGACCGCGACCGCATCTTCGATGTCTATTACCAGATTGCCGGCGATGCCACGGCGGCCAACCTCGGCACCGGACTCGGACTTTCCTACGCCAAGATGCTGGCCAAGGCCCACGGCGGCGACATTACTTACGCTGATGCGGTGGGAGGTGGTTCCAACTTCACGCTCGTCCTGCCTATCCGTCAGGACGAGACGGCCGTCAACGAACTTAAGGACGATGCTCCCGCGAAGGCCGCCGATGCAGAAAACGTCGATTCTATCGAGGAAAAGCGTTCCTTCCGCATCCTACTCGTAGAGGACAACGACGAACTGCTCAAGGCTACGGGCGACGGCTTGCGCAAGTGGTTCTTTGTCCTGAAGGCGCACGACGGCATCGAAGCGCTCGATGTGCTGCGCCACCACGAGGTCGATGTCATCGTCTCCGACGTCATGATGCCGCGCATGGATGGCAACGAGTTGTGCAAGCAGTTGAAATCCGACATCAATTACTCTCATCTGCCCGTGATCCTGCTGACGGCGAAGACCACGGTTGAGGCCAAACTCGAGGGAATGCAGAGCGGAGCGGATATTTATATGGAGAAGCCTTTCTCGATGAAACAGCTGCATCTCCAGATCATCAGCCTCCTACGTATGCGTCAGAGCTTCTACGAGAAGATGCGGCAGGTCGAGGGCACGCAGGCCGTGGTCGGCGTGGAAAGTGAGTTCGGTATGAGCGAGCAGGACATCCAGTTCATGAAGCGCCTGCAGGAACTCGTGCGACAGAACATGCGTTTCGAGGAGTTCTCCATCGACGTCCTGGCCGAACAGATGAACATGAGCCGAAGCAGCTTCTACCGTAAGATCAAGGCGCTCACTGACATGACACCGGTTGATTTCATGAAGACGCAACGCCTCGAGCGCGCCGCGCAACTGCTACGGCAAGGGCAGCGCATCACGGAGGTGGCCGATCAGGTGGGCTTCACATCGAGTTCCTATTTCGCCAAGTGCTTCCGTGCCAAGTACGGCGTGCTGCCTAAGGACTACCTCAACAGCCTCAAGGAGAATGCAACGCAGACGGAATAAAAAAATCGCCCAGCCTCGAAGAACTGAGGCTGGGCGATAATCTGTTTTGGCGTTGCTTACCAAATCTTTAAGTCAAAAGGTACGCGAGCGTAAATGCATTGGTCGATGCGTTGCGGCTGCAACATCCATTGCATGGTGCTGACCATTGGGTAGAATTCGCCGAGGGCGGCACGCATGTGGGTGTCGAAGTAGCTCTCCTGCTTTTGGTTGAACAGTTGATCCATGAAGTTGGAGGGGGCAGGATAGGAGTCGGTGGAGTATTTGTCCAACTCAGCCAATTTAGCGGCTTCGGCGATGGCATCCTCGAGGTTGCCGAGCTGGTCAACGAGACCAATCTTGATGGCTTGCTCGCCCGTCCAGACACGACCTTGACCGATAACATCGACGCTGTCCTGCGAGATGCCGCGTCCTTCTGCCACACGGCTGGTGAACAGGTCGTAGCCGCGTTCGATCTCAGCTTGCATCAATGCACTTTCGCTCTCATCGAAACCGCGAGCTAAAATGCCCATGACGGAGGAGGCACCGAAGTCGGAGTGTTTGTTGGTCTTCACCACGTCGAAACGCAATCCCAGCTTGTCCTGCAACAGCTCGCGGCCTTCAGGAATCATGCCGAAGATGCCGATACTTCCGGTCAGCGTGGTGGGCTCGGCAATGATCTTGTTGGCTCCGCAGCTGATGTAGTAGCCGCCGCTGGCTGCCATGCCACCCATGGAGATGACAACGGGTTTCTCAGCTTTCAGCAGCTGGATCTCGTGCCAGATCTGTTCGCTGGCGAAGGCACTGCCGCCGGGAGAGTTCACGCGGATGACCACGGCCTTCACGTTCTCGTCCTTGCGCAGCTTCTGAAGCTCGCGGATCGTAGGCATCGTCTCGATAAAGGTGCCGCCGGCGGAGAGAGGGTTGGTGACAGCCTGATCGACAATCTCGCCGTAAGCGTAGTAAACAGCCACGCGGGCTTTCTCGTCCTTCTTATCAATAGCGGCCACGAGGTCGGCAGGCGACACGAAGTTGATGGGCTTCTTTTCCTTCAACCCCAGCTTGGTGCGAAGCATTTCCTTGAAGCCGTCGATATAGGCGAGGGTGTCAACCAAGCCACTTTCGATGAGCAGTTCTGTGGGTTGCAAAGCGGTCAGCGAGTCGGCAAGACTGTTCAGCTGGTCGTTGCTCAGCTGACGGTTTTTGCCGATTTCATCGCACATCTGGTTCCAGATGCTGCCGAGGTAGGCTTCCGTCTGCAGGCGGTTGGCCTCACTCATCTCGGTGAGGATGTAAGGCTCTACGGCGCTCTTGAAGGTGCCGACCTTGAAGACTTGCATCTTCACGCCCAGCTTCTTCATGGCTTCGGTGTAGAACATCGGTGCGCCGCCCAGGCCATGCCAGTCAACGATGCCGTGGGGATTGACGACAATCTTGTCGGCAGTGGAGGCTAGATAGTAGGCGCCCTGAGAATAGATGTCGCCGTAGGCATAGATCCACTTGCCGCTTTCCTTGTACTTCAAGAGGGCTTGGCGAAGCTCCTGCATCATGGCAGGCGAACCGCCCATGAAGGTTGAACTGACCTCGAGGTAGATACCTTCGACCTTGTCGTTAGTGGCGGCTTCATCGACAGCTTCCAAGAGCTGGTCGAGGCCGAGCGATGCCATCTGGTCGCCCATGAGCATCATCAGGGGATTCTCTTCACCGGCGCGCTCCTCAAGCGATCCGGCCAGGTTGATGCGCAGCACCGAACCTTTCTTCACGGAAGTGGTGGCTCCTTCGCTGGCGGCCATGCCAATGATGGAAACGAAGAAAATGATGCCTGAGATCAGCAAGAAAAGACCCAAGCCGACCACTGTGGCAAAGACATACTTGATAAATTCTTTCATTTGTGTTGTGATAATAATATTAAAATGATTAGTGAATTGTTTCTATGCTTAATTGTGATTCGTTTATTGAAGTGACCCAGGAATGACGGTTAAAACATAGGAATTGCCACTTTTCGACCGTCAATGATGTAGATGCCATGGTGGGGTGATTTGGTGGCAATGCCCTGCAGATTGACACTTCGGTGGTTGCCAGGAAGGTGACCGTCGGGCGAGATGGAGGCCTCTGTGATGCCGTCGGGCGCTTCTTCCAGGGTGACTTGCCACCATGTCCGTGCCCGTCCTTCATCGACGCCGGAGAGCACCTCATGGTGGATGCACTCCTTGTTGTAGTGGATGTCGTTGTTATGAAGCTTGAAGTAGCCGGCAAACTGCAGGTCGTCAGGCCGTGGCAGCATATTGTTCCAGGGAAGGGCAAGGTCGATGCGGTAACGGAGACGGGTGCGATTGACGACATAACGCATGGGGTAGGTTGTCAACGGAACATCGGTCCAGCCCGACGAGGTCATGCGGGAGATCAGCGTGCCGCCATCAACGTTGACCAAGAACTTGAGGGCATCGAGGGGGATGTTGTCGGTGTCTTGATGACTCATGTCACAGTAGAACTCGATGCCGTCTGTGTCCCAGACGGGAGCGTCTGCCTTGCCCGAACGGATGGAACGGTCGTCCACTTCAAAGTGTAAGAACAGCGAGTCGCGGCTCCAACAGGAACCGACCGTCATGAACGCCTGCGTTTGCGAACCGATGAAGATGTCTGACATCAAGGGCTTCCAGTCGATATCTGCTACTGATGTTCCCGTTGCCACCTGCTGCGCAATCATGGGATGCATGATGCGGCCTTCAACCGTCCACAGACCGTTCTGCGAGGGGTGACCATGTACTTCGGACACGCAGACTACCGTGGAATCGTTGATCTGGCAGAGGGAATTCCAGACGCCTCCCTGGTCGGGCTCGTCCATGAAGGGGAAGGGGATGGAATAACAGCCGAAGTGACGGGCAGTGGCGTCGCCGATGTACACAAACGGACGGTTCTTGTACATGTCGTCCCAGGGAGCACCGCGCGTGTCGGCCAGCGAATTGGTCTGCGTGGACACTAATGTCTCGCCTGTTGTGAGTTGGATGAGGTACGGAGCACCGCCACCGCGAGGCTCGCCTGGCGACACGGCCACCCAGCGCTTGTCGCTGTCACCGTAACGAATGCCGCTGCGCCAATTGTCGGACATGGATGAGTAGATGATGCCGGGCTGGAAACCGCCGCCGAAGCCGTCATCCTCAATGGCAAAGACGATGCCTTGATTATCCTGGAGTAAAAGTGGAACGGGCATACCGTCGCGATATCCCACCGTGTAGCATACATCAGTGATGCCGCGAAGCCATTGCCGCACCCCATTTTCCTGGGCGCTTGTCGAGCGGAGCATCATGATCTTCTGGTCGTGTCCGGGAACGCGAAATTCGCTGGCGAAGAACAGTTGCACCTCACCACTCGGGAGCTGGATCATCGCGGGTTCCCAGATGCCGTATAATCCTTCGTTGTCGGGGAGGAAGCTGCTCTCTTTGACTTCGTAGAGCGTTTGCTCGTCGTGCCATTGCTGCCCCCCGTCGGAGGAGTAGATGACCTTGATCTTCATGCCCATACCGGAAACGCGTTCGTTGTAGGCGTACATCAATGTCCCGTCCTGCAGCTCCAGTAGCTCAGCGTTGGTGTAGCTCGAACCCGAAGGAGGACTGGCAACGGTGATGGCAGACTTGAAGGACGTTCCTTTAGGATCTTTGAAGCGGATCATGCACACGCCACCGGCATCATAGACGAAGGCCTGACGATGGTCGGCGAGCAACTTGAGACGCCCGTAGGCTCCTCCCGTGATGAAACGCTGGCTGCGATAGTCCCATCCGAGGCGGATGCCCGAACGGTAGTTCTGGGCATGAAGGGGAAAGGACATGATGATGATGAGGAACGGAACGATCCCGTGGTGAAGGATTCTTTGGAACATAGTGTTATGCGTTATCGGATGTAATCGGTGATGAGTTGGTAGAAATCATCGGCTTCATCGCGGAGGATCTCCACTTCAATGGGCAAAACGTAGATGTGTCGGCGCACGATTGGCGAAAGGTCTTGAATCAGCAACAGTCGTGAGGCGTCTTTCTCCGTGGTGATGATGAGTCGCTTGCTGCCTTGCATGGCGGTGAAGGCTTCTTCGATGTCCTGCACGTCGTGAGCCGTGAAGCGATGATGGTCCGAGAAGAACATCGGCGTAATATGGCGCGTCGAGCGGCGCAAGTCTATCATCATCTGTTGGGGTGAGGCGATGCCCGTGAGCAGCAACACATAAGTGTCGGGCGTTAGCTCTTCTTCCGGACCAGGGATATTGCTGAACAGACGCCTGAGACGGCCATAGCGGAACGTGGAGAAGAACAGCTGTTGATAGGGTTTCAGGTGCAGGGCCTGCTGGATGACACGGAAGTCCATCGGCTTCATGTCCGACGGGCATTTGGTGACGATGACGATTTGTGCACGTTCCTTGGCCGTGATGGGTTCGCGCAGTCGGCCCGCCGGCAGCAATTCATCATCTGTGATGAGGCGATGGTAGTCCGTGAGCAGGATGTTCATTCCGGCTTGAACGTAGCGGTGCTGAAAGGCATCGTCGAGGAGGATGACATCGTTGTCGCGGGTGCTTTCAGCGGTGAGCAGGGTCGTGATGCCACGTCGGCGGTTGGCATCCACGGCAACGATGGCTTCGGGGAACTTCTGCTTGATCTGCCAAGGCTCGTCGCCGATGACTTCCATGGGCGTGTTGGCGTCGGCAAGGTGGAAACCGCGTGACTTGCGTTTGTAGCCACGGCTCAGCACGGCAACGCGATGATGGGGCAGCAGCAGACGCAGCAGATATTCCGTGTGCGGCGTTTTGCCTGTGCCTCCCACTGTGATGTTGCCAATGCAGATGACGGGATGGTCGAAAGCTTGTTCCTTGAGCACTTTAGTGTCAAACAACAAGTTGCGACATCGCACGCCGAAACCGTAAAGCCACGACAGTGGTTTCAGCCATTCGTTGATATGGATTAAATCGCCTTCCATCCTTGAGCCTTCAGCCCCATCTCGACGCCGTCGCGGCAAACGAGTTGCAAGCCGAGTTCAGGTTTTGTGATATGTCCGATCACTTTGACGCCGGGGACAGCCGCCACGCGGTCGTGTTCGGTCAGCGGTACGGTGAACAGTAATTCGTAGTCTTCGCCGCCGTTCAGCGCGCAGGTCGTCACATTCATGTTGAATTCTTCGGCCAGGCTGGCGGTCTGATAATCAAGTGGCAACCGTTCTTCGTATATACGGCACCCCGTATGGCTTTGTGAGCAGATATGATGTAGCTCGCTGCTGAGGCCGTCGCTGATGTCCATCATGGCCGTCGGCCGGATGCCTTCTTTGCGCAGCGCTTCGATGATGTCCTTGCGGGCTTCAGGCTTCAGCTGTCTCTCCAGTAAGTATTCGTGGCCGCTGAAGTCGGGCTGGAAAGGAGGCAGTTTTGAAAGGTCCTCGCCACGCTTCCGGGCTTCGAGCAGTTGCTGGTTATAGACCATCTTCTCGCGTTCGAGCAGTTGCAGTCCCATGTAGGCAGCGCCTAAGTCGCCGCTGACGCAGATCAGGTCGGTGTCCTTGGCACCGTTGCGATAAACGACATCTTCGGGACGGGCATCGCCGATGCACGTGATGCTGATGGCCAGACCCGTCAGCGATGCCGACGTGTCGCCACCGACGATATCGCAGCCGTGTGCCTCGCAGGCCAGGCGAAGACCCTCGTAGAAGGCCTCCATATCTTCAACGCTGAAGCGCTTCGACAATGCCAGCGACACCGTCATCTGTCGCGGACGGCCGTTCATCGCGTAGATGTCAGATAGGTTGACGATGGCACTCTTGTAGCCCAGATGCTTCAGCGGTACGTATTGCAGGTCGAAATGCACGCCTTCCATCAACAGGTCTGTAGTCACCAGCACCTGGCGACCGGCCTCAAACTCCAGGACAGCACAGTCGTCGCCCGCACCTTTGTGGGTCTCGGGATTCTTTAATTCTATGTTTTCGGTGAGGTGGCGAATGAGCCCAAACTCACCCAGTTCTGCTATTTCCATCTTTTTTAATATCAACTTTCAACTCTCAACTTGTCAACTTGTCCACTTGTCCACTTGTCCACTTGTCCACTTGTCAACTTGTCCACTTGTCCACTTGTCAACTTCTGTTAATCATTTCTCTCATGATCTCAGCCATCAGCGGTTGCACGGCGTTGGCCGCTTCCTGCACTTCTTCGTGGCTGACCTCTATGATCTTGCCGTCCACGCCCAGGTCCGTGATCACGCTGACGCCGAAGACGCGGATGCCGCAGTGGTGCGCTACAATCACTTCGGGCACAGTGCTCATACCTACGGCATCGGCCCCCAGTACACGGAACATACGGTATTCGGCCGGAGTCTCGAAGGTGGGACCCTGTGTGCCCAAATACACGCCGTGCTGCACCTTGATGCCCTTCTCCGCAGCGATGGCGTCCGCCTGCTGAATCAGCTCATGGTCATATACTTCGTGCATATCGGGGAAACGGGGACCGGTGGGGAAGTTCTTGCCGCGCAACGGATGCTCGGGGAAGAAGTTGATGTGGTCCGTGATGATCATGATGTCGCCGATCTCGAAAGCCGGATTGGTGCCGCCCGCGGCATTGCTGACGAACAGGGTCTTGACACCCAGCTCGTACATCACACGGATCGGGAAGGTGACCTCCTTCATCGAGTAGCCCTCGTAATAGTGGAAGCGGCCTTGCATGGCCAGGATGTTCTTGTTGCCCAGCTTGCCGAGGATGAGTCGGCCGCTGTGACCTTCCACTGTGGACACGGGGAAGTTGGGGATCTCTGCGTAGTCAATGGTCAGCGTCACGCTGATCTCTTCCGACAGTCGGCCCAAGCCCGTGCCGAGGATGATAACCGTGTCGGGGCAGCAAGGCATTTTTGCCTTGAGCCATTGGGCTGTTTCTATGATTTTCGAGTACATAATTTCTTGCTTTTTCTTATCTTTGCGCTGCAAAGATAGCGATAAATGTGAGATTACCCATATTTTCTGCATTAAATTTGCTTATTCTCGCAAAACTATTTATCTTTGCAGGGCATTTTGAGTATGATATCGTTGCATTCGACCCTTTTAAGCGTCGCCATAGCGCACTGGCTGATGGCCGCCGTCATGGCTGTTTTCGCACGTCATAGGGTGCAGTACCTTTCCATCGCGTGGATTGTTGGCATCTTTGGCGCTGCCGTGTCGTGTGTCATCCCCTTTGCCGGTCTCATTGAAGCCGCGCGACCCGCGATGTTGCACCCTGGTCCGCTCTTTGCCATGATGTTCTTTGTCTTCCTGCAGAGTATCTATCCTTTGAGCATCACCATGCCGGGCTATCTACAGTGGGAACGTATGTGGCATTACGCTTTGCCGGTAATCGTCCTCGGCGTAATCTACGGTGTCCTGACCTTCCTGGGAATGACATCGCCCAACTATTACACGTGGCAAGAACTGGGCAACGCTTTCTTCACCCTTGACATGTTCCTTCGGTTGGCCATGCTGGCCCTCAGCGCATACTATATCATCAACATCTTCCGCCTGCCGCGTACGATGTTGCGCTATCCCCATGTGCCGCGTTACTTGCAGGTTTATGCCTTCTGCCTGGGACTGAGCTCCTGTCTCTATTTCTGGACGATTGTCCGTTTCTCCGTCTTGGCGTTTGAGATATGGCTCATCCTGTTCTCGCTCGCGAACATTTATATGTGTTTGCGTTCGCTCGAGACCATAGCCCTCAGCTTGCCGCAGCCCGAGATCCAGGTGGTGGAGGTCGAACCGTCCATCGTCAGCGACGATGAAGAGCAGGAGGACTTCAACGAGGCCAACCTTCGACGATTTGAGCGTGCCGAGTTCTGGATGCAACACAATCGCGATGCGTGGAAGGACAATACCTTCGGACGCGACCAGCTGTGCGAAGCCATCGGTATCAACCGCCACCTGCTCCTGCAAAGCGTACGCAGCCAAGGGCACAACAACATTCACGACTACATCAACGTCTATCGCGTCAAGGAACTACAGCGCATGATTGCATCGGGAGAGACGCGCACCCTCACGGCATGTCTCGATGCCGGTTTCGGCACCATCAAGACGGCAAGATCTTGCTACGAAAAGGTCACTGGAGAAAGTTTGGACGACCGATTGGCAAGGTATAAATCCTAAATATAATAATAAGGAACGCGCGCGAGGCATTTGACCTTTGTCAAGGTCGTGAAAGATTTTTTGCAAAAAAGTTCATGAAACGTTTGGCGGTTCGGAAAAATCGCCGTACCTTTGCAGCCGCAAACGAGAAAGGGACACCCCTGCTTGGCAGGGGCTGTAAGTCACGCTCGCTCTGCATATGGTCTTTGAAAGATTGACAAACAAGACAAAGTAGTACAGGAAGCAAGAAATTGCGACCGTCATTTCTGATCCGATACAGGTCACTCTATAGTTCAAGG
>JAEEGL012809739.1_pt1 | contig 19972 bp, 21 predicted proteins | sample 9134231 | NCBI WGS metagenome assembly JAEEGL01 (sample SAMN16246548, study PRJNA631951) | gut metagenome | biome: gut microbiome; feature: rumen; material: fiber-attached | host: Bos | place: Iran: Karaj | collected 2018-10
GTCTTCTCAACGGAGATACCCACATTGTATACGGAACGCTTGATTCATATCCCGTAGAAATGGGTGAAGGTTCCGAGATGAGCGATACAAGATTTTTCAATATTTCAAACTGGTCTGTCGGCGCAGATGCTATTGTATGTAACTCTAAAATTAACACTGTTAACGATTTGATTGGTAAAGTCGTATGTTGCTCTAAGGGAACTGCTTCTCATACACTTCTTTTGAATACTCTTGAAGCATCCGGCATTGGTCCCGAAATGGTAAATGATGAAAATCAGAATTACAACAACAAGATTAACATCAAATATTGCGAAAGCGGAATTGAAGCTGCTAAAATTTTTAGGGCCGGTCAATGCGACGCCGCAGTTGTTTATTCGCCCGACGATGAAGACATTGTTAATAATATCCGCGGTTCAAAAGTTCTCGTTAGTACTAAACAGGCATCCAATATCATATGCGACGGTCTGACGGCAAAGAAAGAATGGATCGAAAACAATAAAGAAACTCTCAAGAAACTCATCGCTTGTCAACTTTATGTTCACTCTGAATTGAACAGTAACCCTGAAGTTGCGAAGAAAGCAGCAAAGATTTTCTCTGAACATTATGATTATACTTATGAACTTGCTCTTCAATCTCTTGACAAAGTTCGTTTCGTAACTCTTGAAGATGAAAAGAATTTCTTCGGACTTAATCCTGAATTTACCGGAATGACTGGATCTGAACTTTATTCAAAGATGGCCAGAACTTATGCAAAACTCAATATTGTAAAGTCGCCGCTTTCATGGAACAAAGTTTCTGATACATCTATCATCGAAGAATTGGCTGAAGACGGAACAGTTAAGGGAGATCAGTCAGCAGAAGCATTTAAAACTTTCACTGCTCCATCTAAAGAACTCGAAACTGCTCAGGAAATGTCTGTTAAAAAGTTGTCTATCGAATTCCCTGTCGGAAGTGCTATCCTCGATAATAACGCAAAGAGTTTGATTGATAGAGAGTTTGTGTCTATTGCTAAACAATTCGCCGGCGCACGTATTCGTATTGAAGGAAATACTGACGCTACTGGTTCTGATGATATCAATATTCCGCTTTCAAAGGCTCGTGCACAGTCTGTTGCAAATTATCTTGCAAATGAATATGGATTCGACCGCAACAGATTTATTGTTATCGGCAACGGTTCTAAGAAGGCTAAAGCAGACGGAGTAATCGGTGCCAATCATGCATATCGAACTACTGATTTCGAACTCATCAATGAATAATATTATCATTTAAGATCTCTAACACTCGACAGACGCTTGTTTAACTACAGCAATAAATTGTCAAATGCTGGAGTATAGACAAGCGTCTGTTTCTATTTAAATTTGTTATGAATTTCAGAAACTTTAAAAATTTGTTTGTGATGGGAGAAGAGGTAAATCTTCCCAAAGCAATCATCACAACAATTTCTTTGTGTGGTTTAGCACTCATTCTGTGTATCTGGTATCTCATATCTTATTTTGAGATTATCCCAACAACAGTTTTACCTAATCCGGTAAAGGTGATTCTATCTTATGGTTCTCTCTTTGAGAATAATCATCTAATTGCAAATACCTGGTTCTCTATCAGACTTAATCTGATGTGTTATGTGTATGCGCTTTTGATTTCTATTCCGGTCGGGTTTTTCATTGCGCTGTTCCCCATTAACAATATTATCATCGGACGTTATATTAACTCTGTTCGTTATTTGCCGATTCCAGCTCTCAGCGGAATCTTTATTGCACTATTGGGACTTACATTCAATATGAAAGTATCGTTCTTGACTTTCGGTCTGATTATTTATATTATTCCGGCTATATGTGCAAAAGTTAACGAATTGAACAATCCCGCAAATGACAAAGAATATGTATATGTTCAATCTATACGAACTATGGGTGCCACTTCATGGCAAAAATTCCGTGAAGTGTATTTCCCTTATGTGATGGGTTCAGTCAGCGGTGACATTATTACATTGACCGGAATATCGTGGTCGTATCTTGTTATTGCAGAAATGATTTACAAGTCCGGAATTTCTGGAATCGGTTCTCTGATTTCTGTAATGAGTAGACAAGCGCATATGGCAGAAGTATATGCTCTTCTGTTTCTTATTGTTATCATCGGCGTATTGCAAGATGTAGCATTTAAGTGGATTGACAAAAAAGTGTTTCCCTGGAAATATTGAATTAATAAAAAGCATAAATTATGAGTTTAACAGATAGTATATTGAATCAAATCAAAAAAGACCCAGAAACCGCTCAAACGCCCAAAGTTGAACAAGTTAATAATACTTCTCAACAGGAAGAATTGAAAAGCGGACTGAAGTCAATTATGGCTGATGCAATGAATTCGGAGAAACTGGATAAACAAAACAATGCATCAACTCAGGGTCCGGCTGAAGAAATTCCCGATACATCTTCTGAAAATAAAAAATCGGAAGAAGTTAAAAAAGACGGCATTTACGACGCAGAAGATGTTGATGTGATTAGACTGGAAAACATATGTCAGTCATATCCGAAAAGTGATGGCACCGTTTTTAAATTGTTCGACAATTTTAATTTGACGATAAGCGATTTCAAAAATTGCGGACAGTTTATATCAATTATGGGTGGTTCCGGTTGCGGAAAGAGCCAACTTATTAAGATGATTGCCGGTTTGACTAAACCACAGTCTGGAAAGTTATATATGTACGGAAAAGAGTACACAGACAAAACTACTGTCCCGATGACATTCCAGCAACCATCTTGCTTTGAATGGCAGCGTGTGATTGATTGTGTTGCTCTCCCTCTTAAGCTGCGTGGTGTTAAAAAAGAAGAGCGCGACGAAATGGCTCTTAAGATGCTCAAACTGGTCGGCCTGGAAGATCAGGCAGATAAGTGGGCCCGTTACCCGGATTTGTCCGGAGGACAGAGACAGCGCGTAGCATTGGCAAGAAATCTTGTTGCAAACTCCCAAATATTGCTTTTGGATGAAGTAACGAGTGCTCTTGACATCATCGCAAAGAAAGAAATTCAAAATGTGTTGTTGGATATTTATTACTCATCTGAAGTGGATCCGACAATCATCAATGTAACACACTCTGTTGATGAAGCTGTATATCTGTCTAACAGAATATTCATTTTGAAGCCGAATCCTTGTCAGATTTACAAAATTATTGACATTGATTTCGGCGACATAAAGCGTGAGCCAGCTATTCGTGAACTTCCGCAGTTCAATGAATATGTGAAACAGATTGAGCGTTATATGGAAGAAATCAGCAAACAGTAATCTGTATCAAACTGCTATAAAATAAAGGGCGTCATTATTTGGCGTCCTTTGTTTATTTTCCCGCATTTCCGAGATATTCAAACTAAAATCCACATAATGATAAAAGCATAAGAGTTCGGATAAATTGTTCCATTTTTTGTGGCTATCGTTCATCATAACCTTTAATGCCCATATGGATTTTAAGAAGATTTGTATCAAGTTCTTTATTCTTTTGATACAGGCTTTTTACATAATCAAAACAATCAACAAAGAACTTTTTATCAGGTTCTCCAAGTTCATCAGATTCCAATATTTTTTCTTTTACTTTTGCAGCCCGTTCTATAAACGGAAGAGTATCTATCTCGTCTAACCATTTCTGATAGTCTTCTTGCGTATTCTTCTCTTGATTTTCATCCATAAATTATCTCATCGTTAAATTTGTTTTATTTATCGTTTATGAATTGAATTGTTGAACGATAAATATTTTGATGAATAAGTTACTGTTTGAAGATTTATTAGATAATATAGATATAGCAGACGAAGAATCTGCTATAACGAACATAGTCAAAGCGAATACGCATCCTAAATATAGTTACAATTATGTTTTATATATCTTTTGTCATGTTGAAAATGAAAATGATATTAAACATTTACTTACTGAACCATTCCAATTGTTAAAACAAAGATTTAATGCTTATTTAGATTCTTATTGGACAGATGAAATTATATATTCTCCAAATGAGTATTATTGCCATGAATATAGTGACTTAGTAAAACCTCTACCAAAAGACGAAGAAAACAATGTTGGTTACGTGAGTATTTGCTATCGTATATATTTTAATTTCGATAAAAACATTAATCATATATTGAAATTTTTCAGTTCATTTCCATCAACTCTTAATGTGTGTATATTTAATAACAAAACATCTTTATAGTTACAAAATGATATCATTAATTTCTTCAATTTTTTAAAATCAGAATTAAATAAAAATTTAAAGAAAACTATAAATGTAGCTATAGAAGACGTTTACAGTATAGCATTATTATTGGAAACTATTTATATAGGAGAAAATGCTCTTGAAACAATTTTAACAATGAATGGTATTGATTCTTTTCCATATATAACAAGCATAATATAGAAAACAATTAAAAATATGTTGAAATTGTCTAAAAAGAATATTGAACTGATAATTGAATAAAAAAGAAGTCAGCTTATTGCTGACTTCTTTCTATAAAGTTATTTTCTATAAATGATTTACTGAAAAGTAAGCGCCGGACCAAAGTGTATGTTTCTTTTTCTTTTGATGAAATAGGTCGTTTCCACTTAAGTCTCTTTTTGATTTCTTCAATTGCTTTTATTGCAACATCAATCTCTGTTAAACCGTTCTTCGGCTTCAAATTTTTAGAGATAATTTCTCCTGCTAAAAGATTTGCGAAATCATATTCTGATTTCTTTTCTTTTTCAATAAGAATCTTTGCAGTTTTAAGCAATTTCACGTAATTATAGTACTGCGAACGATACAAACGGCAATTCAGATAATAATCCAAAGTGTCAAGATCAAGTTCATCATAAAGAAGCCAATCAGTAGATGTTTCGTCAAGAGTTATACTTACTTTATTTTTTCTTTCAGTTACTCCATTTGTCCAAGAATATGCTTCAAGGAAAGGCTTATATTGAATAATATACTTATCTTTCAAATATCTACAATATCCCCATGATGCTTCTTCGCAATCTGGATTATATTTCGGATTTTTTAAAACGCTGTATACTCCGATTCCCGGACCATCGGGCTTCGAATGATCGTGTGAATAATATTTCAAAAAATCTCTGCAAGCACCGTCGCCGACGATGAGAATACGACTACCCTCTTTGATGTTTTTGTTGGTTTCTTTTATCCAATCCATCACTTTAAGACGACCGTCGCCGATTGCTCTGCTAAAGTCCAATTCGTAATCCATTTTGAGAACAGATTCGTCAATACTTTCCATTTTTAAGAAACTGCACTCTACGTGATGGGGAGAAAATACATCACTCCTGTCAAGAAGACCCTGCAACAAGAAAGCAACTTTCGTAAAACGCTTGCGCATTATGTCACTTTTCTTATCATCTCCGTATCGGAAATTATCTCCTTTCTGTTCGGCTTCCAATTGTTCTTGGAACTCATTAGCATTCGGAAAAAGCCGGTCTATCAAATAAATGTGTTCACTTTCTAAACGATATAAACGATCGCCGTTACGAATCAAGAACAGCGTAATGTGATTTGGTTGATTCATAATTGCATTGACAAAAACGTCGTTTGAATACGTTTTATCTGTGCGACGAGGTTTCAATGCTACAATACTCTTCTTGTCCGGCAATAGACGTTTATAATTATCATTGGTTTTCAGCCAATCGTCGAACTTATTCATCTTTTGCCAATCAAAATCATCTTCAATGAGTGCTAATTCTTCATCAACGAATATTACTGCCTGGCGAATGACGATACGTTCATCTTCAGAAGCGGGTTCACCATCAATAAGCAAAGTAATTTCTTCAGAAATGCCCATATAAGTTTCGATTGTCTGAATAACATAATCGAATTTCCGGATCTCTTTCTTCATTTTACTGATGGTGCCGTTAATCTGGCGTATTTTGGATTCCATTTCGTATCTCATTCTACTTGTAATGAGATTGCAATAGTTTTTAACCAAACTAATTGAACGTTCTGCTTTTTCTGCTTCTTCTCGCAAAGCAATGAGTGTATTTTTATTATTTCTGGACATAAGAGCAAATTCGTCAGAATTCGAAGCGTCTGTTTCGTTTTCTTCGATGTTTGCTCCCTCAAACATAATTTTATGGGCAGCATCTTTTGTCTTGGAGATATCTCCAAGAAATCTAACGTAATAATTTTTTAAACTTTCAAAGTCAACAGAATCTTTACTGAATTTGTTTGGATCATTACACTTTTGAAAAGTGATTGGGTTGATTTCAACTAATTTCGCATAACGATGCGTTCTATCTTCATACGTTTTCTCATAAATATCTTCTATAAGATACAATTCTTCGTAATGAGAATCCGTAATATAATCACCGACTTGAAAATTCTTCAAATCGTCATCTTTAGATGCAATCGGAATCAGTTCTTTTCGACTGATAATAATATTCGACTGTCCCATAGTTTATTATTTTAATATGTCCCATTCTTTAAGACGTTCATAAACTTTCTTCATATCAGTTTCCCAATATGCTTCTTCTTTATGACCCCCATAATAATCGTAAAAGTCTTCTGTCTTCATTTCAACGCATTCTTTTACAAGACGCTTGTATTGCAAATATGAAATCGTTGGAGCATGTTCCTCCAAAAATTTATCAAGAAAATCATTTTCTTTTTGTTCTTCTGGTTCAATTTCATACTTATTTCCCGTATATGAACCGCACGTCCCTCCAATAGCCCAATATTCAGAACGCACAAAACGAACGTCATTCGGGCGGCCGAGACGGTTTGTTAACAATTGCCATTCTTCCGGAACAGCAACTTTATGTTCAACTAAAGAAATGCTTTTTATATTTTGTGCTTCATTCTTTCTGAATTCATCCAATTCTTCTGCTGCGAATCTTTCGTATTTGGCATTTGATATTGTGAATGAAGAATCTTTTGTTCGATTTCTTGCCAAATCATTGTCAAGACACTGATCTCGGTTTTCTTCCCACTGGTCGATGATTACATCGTATGAATAATTGTTGAAAGCCCCAAAATGCTCAGTTTCGTGCAATTTACATACTAAATCGTTCAATTGACGAATAACGTCAAGAACGGGTTCTTTTTCTAAAAATAACCCATCTATAACAATGATTGCTTTTTCCGCTTTTGATGGTATTGCTGTGCTATATGAGAACAATTTCTCTATATTCAATTTTCCGTCTTTATCAGTTACGAACTTTTTATTATATCTACTACTGATTATCTCATCTAAATCAATGAGAGTTTTATATGTCTTAGTTGATGGCGTATACACACCATTTACTGGAGCGATATCACCGAAATATGTACTTTTTCCGCTACCGGGAAGACCCATACCGATATGTATCGTAACTTCAGTCGTCTTGGAATACATCTTAACAATTTTATTCATATTTTATTAAGTTTTTATTTATTTTCGCTACAAAAGTATAAATTTTTTTCCAATTGAACAAATAATAATGTAATTATTTTCTAAATTTAACATTATTTAACATCACAATTCATTTCTTGTAGAAAGATAAATAATTTATGAGATTAAGAGATTTGAAAAAAGATAAATTATATGAGTATTATGTTTACAATGACGGAGGAGATCTGTGGTTAAACAATGATCAAGACGAAGCATTGACAAAACAACGCAGAAAGGGTGCTCTCAAATACATCGGAACAGAAGAAGAGCAAATGTTATATCATTCGTTCTTTTCAGAGATGGGATTATCTAATAAATTTGAACCCGGAAGTGCCAGAATAATCAGTGATATGCAATTCGGTCATTCGATGAAGTATATGTCAAAAATTATAGACTTTAAAGATATTGTAACTATAATCAGTGATATTCAGAGCGAGTCTGAAAAATACGACGAAGATTTAAACGGCAAAACTTTCGACGAACTCAAAAAACAATATGAAACTTCTCTTACAATCCAACAAATGAGAATGGACAGAAGAATCGTTTCAAGAGAATATGAAGCAAACCCGAATTATTCTATAATCGAAATATCTTCATTTGAGCAAGCACGGCCATTTATCAAATATTTCAAAAAACATCCCTGGGAATTGCTTTTGACCAAAGAAAATTTTAATGATTTTAATTAGAAAGGCAAAAATACAATATTCTTTGTTTTAAATAAACAATATAAAGACATTGAATATCCAGAAAACATTGAAAATCCGCAGTGGTCTTCATCAATCAATTATAGTTATTTGGAAATGGATAACGAAGAAGACCGTCTTTTGAATTACGATAATTACGGATTAAGTATGATTCTTGTTATAGTAGACATCAACGGTCGTTTAATACGATGCACGGGCCGTTATAACTGGGAATTCGATTATGAAAATTGGCTCAAGTATTTAGATGAAGAAGAACTGAGTCTTATATTGGGAGTTAATTTTTATGAAATCTTTGTATAACCATTAATTATCATTCAAATCAAATTTCCTTATATAATCTTTAAATAAAATACTATCTTCATATTTTATTTCGCCGTCATTATGTTCTAAAAGTTCCTCTCTCTTCTTTTTAATTTTTTCGTAAACATATTTATATAATGATAGTTTTTTAATAGTTTCGTCTGATAGAAATTCATGCGAATCGTTTGCAAATTCTTTAACTGCGTCTTTGGAAAGTTCGTATTTAAAATCTTCTAACCAATTTATAATTGCTCGTGTCTTATAATGTTCGAAAAAAATTTCTCCTATTGTTCTGCTATTTTCTTCAATTGTTTTTTCGTTTTTCATAATTTAAAGATATATTTATAAATTATACTATAAAATGTTCTTTTTGTTTGATATGTCATTTGTTCATTTGTTAAATAATGTTAAATTGAGAAGAATAATTTTATCCATTACGATTTAATTTAAAAATATTTTGTACTTTTGCAAAAGAAATTAAATAAAATCAAACAATATAAATATAAAAATTATGAAGTTAAACGAAATTAAGTTGGAACCCGGAGTTGTAATAACGGTAGAAAACAAGAAATGCAATGACTACCGTTTTAATAGAATTGACATCAGTATCCAAAGATTGAAGAAAAATCTCGTTGCTGTTCAACCCTGGCAACAGTTATATCACGATATCGGAAAAGATTGGATGTTGGACGATGCAACTCTCAAAAGTCTCAATATTAATGTTGAGGATATCGTTTGCGTAGCGTGCTATAAAAGACACTTATTAGATTATGAAGTTTTATATGCTCGTCCGGAAAAAGTCAAGATGAACATCGAAGAAATTGAAGCTAAGTTGGGTTTAGAGCCCGGCACTTTGATTATTGAAGATGTCGAAGACCCAGACAAAAAAGAATCTCACTACGAAGACGGACCATTTTAAAAGTTGACTTGACATTATGACAAAGAAAAATTGGAATATTTGGAAACAGCGGTTCGGAGAAACTGTGGACATTATAGTTTGTAATGAACTTAGCGGTCATCCACATTCAATTCTGTCAGATTTAGAGGGCGATAAAATCATCAAAGGAACATTTCAAGATGACGAATCTGTTGATTTAGTTATTGAGAGACATCGCAGTCTCATTAACGGCCGCCAACATGTTGAAAATGAATATTTGACTTTGCAAAGAGAAAACATAAAGACGATTAAATATTCTCGTCAGTGATACATTTAACATAAAAAATAAACAGCTCGGCAGACAAACATCTACCGGGCCGTTTTTATAAATTATGGTAAAAATTTAAATTGTTTTATAACATTAAAAGTTAAATGCTTTTTTAATTTTATCTACTGCATCTAATTTTTCCCAAGTAAAGAGTTCAACATCCATCTCTTTGACATTTCCGGCAGCATCAGTAAATTTCTTATGAACAACTTTGTTCGTTCGACCGAACCAACCGTATGCTGAACATTCTTCATAAATTGGTTGACGAAGATTTAAAGTAGATACAATTCCGTATGTACTCAAATCAAACATCGTTTTAATTTTTTCTGCGATTTCTGCATCAGTAAGATTAGATAAATGGCAAGAACCATAAGTGTTAACAAATACTGATACGGGCTCTTTGAAACCGATAGCATAACTCAATTGAATACTCATATAATCACACAGTCCAGCGTGAACGGCATTCTTTGCAATATAACGAGCCATTAATGCAGACGCCATATCTAATTTATCGCCACCTTTGCCGTTAAAGTTTCCGCCGCCAACAGGAAGTGGGATACTCTTAATTTTTCCATTAACATATCCAACGGTACCAGAACCGCAAGCATCACAAACAATCTTTCTTCCGATTTCTGAAGAATCTGCTTCTGAAAAATCACAGATAAACAAATCTGCGGGATTGATTAAGTAACGAGTTTCATCAGTAAACAAATTCTGAACATCTTCTGAAAAATGATTCATTGCTCTCGGAATAACAATGTTTTTTACATCAGAACGCAACTTTTCCAAAAGCTCGTCATCGTTTTCCATAAAACGTGTATGAGAAGTGCTTATAACAATTGTATCAATATGATGAGGTGCATACGGACTATAAGCAATCGTACATTGTGCCTTTGCATCTGCTTTCAAATAAGGCATCAATTCAGGTTCTTTCGTTCGAATGCGTTTCAACTCAAGAAGAATACGATTAGCGATAGAATATGCCAAAGGAATACTATCGGGAACATCTGATACTGCATAACCCCATACAGTTCCCTGGTCTGAAGCACCGGTATCTTCTTCTCTTTCTTTTGTAACGCCATTGTCAATATCAATTGATTGACCGTGAATATATTCTTTAATTTCGAAGTTATCACCGTTATATCCGATTTTTGTAATAGCTTCGCGAGCAATTTTGATATAATCGACTTTTGCAGTAGATTTTACTTCGCCACCGAGAAATACTTTATTTCCCGTAATTAAACCCTCAATGGCAACTCTTGATTTTGGATCAAATGCCAGAAGGTGGTCTTGAATACTATTTGCAATGCAATCCATTGCTTTATCCGGATGTGCGCTTGAAACATTTTCAACACTAAACTTAACTAATTTATTGCTATCCATAAATTTATATGTAAATGTAATTTAAGATTGTAAAATAATTTGTAATTTATAAACGAGACTCAATAATACAACGAAATGGTCTGCACATTGACTAATCATTGCTCCATGCTCTGCAATTGTAATAATTACTGTTGGCAATTTCCCGATTAACTGTGGTGCATGTTCATTTAAATAATTTGGAAATTGTTTACCCAATTCAAGAACAGCCATTTCCGGTTTAAGCGACCATTCCAATTGAAGTTGTTTGTAATTTTCCATTGGATTGGGTTGTCCGAGAATTATATTAAACAAAGTAGTCAAATCAGAACCGTCATCAGCAATATCAGAAGGAATTTCTGTACACCCTCTGCTATATATACTTTGAATAGTCTTAATTACAGAACGAAAATCTGGAAAAAATCTATTCAGAAATCTGGTTATTGTTTCATCAGTATAACTAATTTTTAGAGCATTAAGAATTATTGCTACTCTCTCTTTGAACATCGCCGATAATTGATTCTTCTCGTTATCGTCCAAAGGATCCATATAAAATATGGTAAATCGACTTAAAATCGGTGCTGGAATATTGTTAACGTAATTACAGTTTGCCAAAAAATATACATTTTTCGCATACTTCTCAATAAGACTGCGGAGAGAAAGAAACGAATCTTTTGTCAAATTGTCAAACTCTTCCAACAAAACGACTTTCTTCTTTCCTATATTTTCATCCAATAAGGATACAGAAGAACAGAATGTTACAATATTTTCTCTGATAGAATCAATTCCTCGATCAAGAGAACAGTTAATTGTAAGAGTTTCATAACCTTTACATAAAACTCTACATATAGAAGTTTTTCCTATACCTTGTGTTCCGCAAAAAAGATAATTTGCTTGAATACCGTTATTTAATTCTGATTTTACACGGTCAAATGTTATTACCTTATCAAGTGTTTGCGGACGCATTTGTTCGGTAAATAACTGAGTTACAACTAATCTATTTTCTGCCATTATTATTTTTTGGTTTAATAAAAATTAAATATTTCTTTTAATTGTACGACGTTTTATTCAATTTGTTTATTGTTTTTAGATTATAATGTTTTAATTCAAAAAATAAACTAATTTGCTTTTAGAAAGTACAATAAAAGAAAATATTTAAATTATTATATATAATGAAAGAAACTTTAAGAATTATTTCGAGTTCAGTTATTGCCGGCATTTGTATTTCTATAGGCGGCACAGTTTACGCAACAGTTGGCGGTGTAATCGGAGCGATTATGTTTTCATTCGGACTATTGGCAGTAGTTCACTATGGACTACATTTGTTTACTGGAAAAGCGGGTTTCTTCGATTCAATGTCCGGAATGGGGATTTTATTTACACTTATTCTTTTTGGAAATGTTCTCGGATGTTATTTGTTCAGTTTAATTGCTCAACCTGATGTCGTAACAACATGTCAAAACATTGTATCTTCCAGGCTTTCGAGCGGTCTTATGAACAATTTCCTTTTAGCAATTCCTTGCGGATTTATTATGACAACTGCTGTTGAATGGGGAAGACAAGGCAAATTCTTGCCACTGTTATTCGGCGTACCCGTTTTTATTTTATGCGGATTCCGTCATTCTATTGCTGATGCATTTTATTACTGTGCAAGTTCTTTATATAGCACAGAACTTTTATATACTTGGTTAGTTATTGTAGCCGGAAATTTTATCGGTTGTAACTTCTATAGAACATTATTACATTAATTATCAAATTGAAATATGAGCAAATTTAAAGATCTTACGCAATTGTCTCTATCGAATATCAATTGGATTCAAGAAAAGAACAGAGAAAATAATCCGTGGAAAGGAAAAGTAATCGAACGGGCCGGGTTTATTGACAAAGACGAAAATTTATTGATTATTATATTTTCCGATAAAACATTTCTTGCTGTTGAACTTGAACATGTTGACGACGACGAAATTGCAATGACAGATGCTTTTATGTATGACATTACTGATCAAGCTGAAAGCGAAGTTAAATACGGCGGTTGCTGGGTTGATGACAAAGATAATGTTCATTTAAGCTTAAAAATAAGAATGATGGTAGATTTGGGTTTATGGGAGTTTACAGAAGAAGATGCTGCAAAAGTTTTAAAAAATTCAAAGAAAAAAACAGAAGATTATGAATATAATTTATATCTGAAGTTAAAAGAAAAATTTGAAAATAAAGATGAAGAAAGAAGAAGCAATAAATCTTAAACCCGGAGATCACATCCTAACGATTGGGTTGAAAGATGTAATTGAATGTATTGTAGAAACTGTATCAGAATATGGTTCTGTTAATGTTCATAATATCAATAACAAAGGACATTATTTCAGAACTTACGATGAGATTTTCCATATTTTAGATTCTAATGAATCTATTGAAATAATGTTCTATAAACAAGCATTCGACCAAATTAAACAGTTATACAATAACGTTATAAATGACGCTTTCTCAACTTTAAAGGAACTTCTAAAAGACGACGATTCTATAGAAAATTTAAAATTAGATTACTACAAGAAAAGTTATAAAATAGCCGGAGAAAAGTATGATACTATTCTAAATATTTTATACCCGCAAGGCGGAAAACCAATAAATACGAAAAAGTTAAAAGATTTCATTATACAAAAAATATAAATAACAATTATGTTTAACGAAGAATTTTATAATAGAGTTTTTGCTATTTTAATGGATCCAAAATCCGACATTTTGACAACAACTGCTAATAGCAAATTAAGGGCATTATTAGATGAATATCATTTATGTTTAAAAGACGGAACAATTGTTGAAAATAATAAAGAAAACAACAAAAATGTTCAATTTACATATGAACCGTCAAATTATAAAGATGAAATTCACAATAATTGTTTGAGTTCTCGGTCTGAAAAAGAAGAAATCGAAAGCAAATTAAATTATTCAAAAGATATAGAATTTGATATATTTGAAGATGTTCTTTATGATGCATTAATTGAAGCAAACAAAGCAGAAAAAGTTTCAATAAGCGATGTTATAAAGTGGAGTACAAAACTTCGTCAATCATATCCAAAAACTTCAAAAGAATAAATTATGGAGAAAATTAAATTCAGAAATTTTTGGATTTGGTTTAAGGATCAACTTAAACGAAAAGTCTGGTTTAGAAATTTCTTTATTACCAGAAATGCTTGGGGTGCATTTTCTATAAATTCACATATAAATCAACATAATAATCAACCAAAAATTTCATACAGTACAATTGCAAAAGCGCAAAAAGCAGCAGAAAAAATGAGTCAAAAAACTGGTGCTCATTTCTCTTATTACAAATGTTTATTTTGTGACGGATATCACATAGGAAAAAACAGAGACAATAAAATAGCCGGCTATGATAAATAACCGGCTATTATTTTTAAACTTCGTCTTTAACTGCGTCTTTTCTATCTTTAGCAGTTTTCTTACCGAACCACTTGTGTATAGATAAATCTGCATTAGTATCTTTTTGAAACAATTCTAATTTTTTATTAGGTCCCAACATATACTTATAATCTTCAAGTGATTGACCGCCCAAACCTTTGAAATATTTAAAAGAGTATCCATTTAGATTATTTTTTTCTGCTTCATACTCTTTCATTGTATAAAACTTCTTTCTTTCTTTTCCTTTAGTGGCAATAATAATCGGGCTCAAGCAACGATATACCATATGCTGTTCGAATAATTCCGGAAAATATGTGTTAAACATTACTAATAATAGGCTGCTAATATGAGCACCGTCATAGTCAGCATCAGTCGTAATGATTATCTTATCAAATTTAAGATTTTCTTTTTTGTTATATTCGTTGAATTTCAATCCGATTATCTGAACAATTTGATTTATCTCTGCATTAGCCATTGCTTTAGTTGCTTTGACATCAAGACAGTTTAATCCCAAACCGCGCATACAAAATGCTGCTTGATGTCTGGCGTCTGCTCGTGCAACTCTGAATGCACTACCGGCTGACAACCCCTCAAACAGATATAATTCACACCCTTCTCCGCTTAATGCACAAGCTACATACTTATCAGGGTCCAATCGACGTTTCTCATTTTCTTTTTGAGTTTTTCGTAATGCCTTCTGTTCTTCTGCATTCATTTTAGTCTTTAAATAGTCAAGAACATATTCTACGACATCACTTTTACATATTTTATCAATAAATGTTTTCTCAAGTTCTAATTTAAACGTCTCTTTATCGCCGAGAAAACGATTCTCAGGCGTTACAAGATTCTCTTTAGTCTGACTGTCATATGTCGGATTTACGACTGTGAAATTGCAAAATATGCTATATTTCCCCTGTACGTCTTTTGCAACTATATCTGTCTTCTTTTTAGTTTTAATATAAGATGCAATATGTTCATTTATGAAATTTTGAGAACAACGAATATGTGTTCCCTTGTCGCAAGATGCTCCGTTAACAAATCCTATACTCAATGAACCAGACGGACAAAAGAATATTTCATAATTGCTTGCGCTTGTTTTTATTAAATCAGTAGTATCTATATATTCTCCATACATACTGATATAATCTTCAAATGATTTAAATTGCCACTCGGATGTACGTTGCATTTCACCATTTTTAAAATGTTTAAATGTAACTTTCAAACCCGTATTCGCTGCGGCAGCATCTATACATCTTTTTTCAACTATAGAAGCAAATTCATCACTTAAACATTCAATCCCGTCAAATCGGTTTAAATCGAAATAATACGTTAATTGAGTATAATGTTCTTTACATGAAGTAACTTTTTGATCATCATTTGAATTTCTCAAATTATTACTCCAGGACTCATAAAATTTCTTTTTTGAATCCGCAGTTTCTACAATAAACTTATTTGTAAATATTGCAGATAACTTTGCACCAAGACCGTTTAGTCCTATACCTATTCGTGAATCGGTATCATCATAATTTGATGAAGTTCTTAATTGAGAAAATATCATTGCCGGAATATACATATTTTCTTCTTTATGCATAACAACCGGAATGCCGCCGTTGTCTCTACAAGTAAAAGTTCCGTTGCTGTCTATAGAAACTTCTACTTCTGTTAGACCCATATTGGTTTTCCTTCGATATTCATCACAAGAATTCGAAATAACTTCATCTACTAATTTCAAAAGAGCCGGACAATATTCAGTTTCGCGAGTTAATAGTTGACCCTCATCAGGGTCATATAAGAAAAAGTCTTTAAGTTCGTTTTTAATCGAACCCACGTACATTCCGGGTCTGGCAAGAACGTGATCAATCTCATCTAATTTTTTGTAACGAGATTGTACATCAGTTTTATCTTTTTTTATGGGCATCTAAATTTAATATATTGTTTAATAATTTTACTGATAAATTGTAGTTTTGTTTAGTTTCAAAATAAAGAAAAGAGCGGCTTTCTTTCGAGAGTCGCTCTTTTTGAACATATATGTAATAATCACATTATATCACCCAAGATGTCACCTAATTGAAGTCCGCCAGTGTTATCACTAGCAGGAGCTGCTGGCTGTGCTACTGGTGCTGCTGGCTGTGGTGTAACTGGAGCAGCGGGCTGTGCAGTTGGAGTGTTACCGAGAATGTCACTCAAATTTGGAGCATTCACATTAGATGCAGCAAAACCGCCCGGTGTTGTTGCTGGCTGTGGTGCAGCATTGAAATTAATACCGCCAGCTGGTGGAGCAACATTTACTACCGGTTGACCGGGAGCACTTTGGTAAGTTGGTGCAGCATTTTGTGGCATAGCATTCATCGGATTAACTGCTCCTGGATTTGGAGTAGCAGCAGGAGCTGCTGGGTTTGTTCCGAAGATTCCGCTTGCTGTTGGTGTAGAATTCTGACTTGGAGTTGGAATAGCGGGATTCAGTGCTTCGTTAATACACTTTGATACGAATTGACGAGTATCATCATCCCACTCGTGATACTTATATGGCTCCAACTTGGGAATATTCTCACCATTCAGCCAATTAACGACTGCTTGCTTAAAGTTTGGATCAGCGAGCGTCTGTTCAGTAATTGGGTAATATTGTGTGTTTCCGTTTGCGTCTGTGATGGGACACTTAGCTGACATAGCACCGTCTGGTGTATTGTCAATAAAGTTACAAGCACTCCAATCATCAAATTTTCTTCCGTTTGTAGCGCCGTTTCCGTTACCGCTGGTCTTTGGAGTCAGACGAATATAGAACGGACGACCGTCAGTAAAACTGAAAATGTTATGAGCTTGCTGAGCAACAATGCCAGATGATGGCGTTTGTTCTGTACAAATCTTATCATACACTGTTTTACCGAAACGGAAAACTCGAACTTGGTTTACCAATTCGGGCTCATCTGGAGCACTAATAATTTGTATGAGTGTCGAATAGCGTGGTTTGCTTGAAAAATTTTCTGCACGCTGTTTAAGGATTGGGTTAGTTGAACGATACAACTGGAAAAATGTGCTTGCAATCGGACAGTTATGACTGTCATTTACGCAATCAATTTCTCGTTTCTGTCCAGACGAACTCTGAAGGAAAGCTGTCTTTTTGCCAACAAGACTCTCGCTGGGTGAAACTGGATTCGGAAGGAATCTGATAACAGCTTCATAAATACCCTTTGAGTTTTTAGATGACTTGGGTTTGAATTCGTTTGGATTTGTCTTATCCCCCTATGGAGTAAGAACGACATTAGCATTAAATAAATCTTCCATAATCTTAAATATACTTAAATAAATTTTTTTCTCTTAAATAATTTTCTCTCTTAAATACTTTAAATCTTTTAATTAACTCGGAATACTCAGAATACTCGGAATAATCTCTAAAAATAATACTTTAACTTTTTAAATTTGTTTTTTATTTGGATATTTTTTTATAATTTTAATATTGTCTTTCCTATTATTTATCTTCCAATTTATGCAAAATTGATTCACAAATGCTTAAAACTACTGTGATTTTATCTCAAATTTACTAAATCCGTTTTGCTTCTCAACTTCTATAATTTCATCAAACAAATCCAAACTTAAATCTGTATGAGATACTACTATAATATTCAATGCCTGTTCTTCTGCATATGCATATAACATTGAAAGTAACAGTTCTGATGTTGTAGTGTCAAGCGTACTTATAGTTTCGTCAAATGACATTACATTCAATGACGGCATACGCTTTTTTATTATTTTAACAAGAGACAAAACCGTAACTACATTCAAACGAGTTTTCTCTCCTTCAGACAGTGTTTCTACCGGAACAATTTCTCCCATATCAATAACTTTAGCGTCCAATTTATTATCGAATTTTAAAAGATAAGGGAAATTCAACAATGTAAGAGATTCTCCGATTTCTTCATTCAACGCCGGAACCCAATTTTCAATCATTAATTTGAGAACACCATCCAAAGAATAAACTTTTTGTAGTTGTTGAATGTGATTTAGTTTGATTGTTTTTTCATTTATTCCAGATTTAATTTCATCTATCTGACTTTGAGTTTGGTTGATAATATTCTCAACTGCGGTATATTCTGTGCTTGCTTTTGCTTTCTCATTAATTAACGCATTTTCATTGAGAAGATTATTTATATCAAGCCGGATTTGTACAATTCCGGAATCTACTTTTTTTCTGGCTTCGTCAATTTTAGTTGCATTTAACATCAATTGATTTCGCTCTTCATTTAAACGTGCTATTGTTGCATTTCGCTCTGTTTTTAAACTTTCAAGTTTAGTCCTGGCTTCATCAAATATATTTCCGTTAAATGGAGTTCCGCATGTCGGACATTTCGATTGACTAAATAAATTTATTTTCTCTTGAATCTGACGCAGAACCATAGAATTTTCTGTGATTTCTTTATTCTTTGCGTCAATTGCCATACGATTTTCTTGTTGCTTTTCTGCAACCGTTTTCATAGCTTCATTATATTGCGCCATTTGAATATTAAGAATCTCAATTTGTTTATTGTTTTTCTCAATTTTATCAAAAGAATCTGGCGCAGAGTTTTTTACTTGAATTGCTGCAAGCTCTCTTTGTGAATTTACAAGAGTTTGGTTAAGAGAAAATAGTGTTCCGTTATCTCCATTAATTGAATTTCCGAGTTCTTTTGCATCTTGCTTCAATGATTCAGCAACACACATAATAATTCCGACATCAAACAATTCATCCATTAAGTTTTTGCGATCAGAAGGACTCATTGAAAGAAACGACTTGAAATTCTTCATACTAATACATATCATATTAGAAAATGTATTCAGAGGAATCGGAAAATCAAGAATTTCTTTTTGAATATACTCTTCAGCGTCGCTAATCCCGTAATGTTCAAGTTGCTCGTTGTTTTTCAAAATAGTCAAACTATTAGGAGCAAATGTCCGTTCGATTATATAAGTATCTTCTCCCTTAACAATCGTTCCGCGAACCCAACCGTGTTTGTTGATTCTATTTGCAATTCCGGATTTATTTACTTTCATTAATTGTCCATATAAGACAATAGTGGGAAGAGACAGTATTGCACTTTTTCCAGAACCAGATATACCCTTAAGAAGGATCATTTTTCCGGTGTCTGAATATTCTATTTTATTTACTTGCTCTCCGTATGCGAATATGTTTTTAAATTCTATTGAAACAAACTTCATATTTATAAATCAGTCTTCTTTTGCGTAATCTTCCATTACGCTTTTGCCAATAATATAGTATTTTTTATCTAAACCCTGCCAAGCATTTGAAACGATTTCGCAATCTTTTCCGTGAATGCGAACTTCGTGATTTCCGTATCCGAATTTCTATGCTTTTTTCAAATGTTCGACTAATTGATTGACTGTCATTTTGTTTTTTATTTAATTGATAATTCTGAAATTTTTAAAATATAACCCTTATTTTTATCATAATGGATTTCTTCTACATTGATTATAAGTTCTCCGGATGGGTATAAACTTAAACGATTTTCTCCAAGAGCAATAAATGGTCCGCCACTGGGATCCACACTATAATCTTTTTCTATTTTTTGCTCTTCTCCATTTTCGTCTTTTTGAACTATCAAATCATACGAA
>JAEEGL015045348.1_pt1 | contig 19972 bp, 16 predicted proteins | sample 9134231 | NCBI WGS metagenome assembly JAEEGL01 (sample SAMN16246548, study PRJNA631951) | gut metagenome | biome: gut microbiome; feature: rumen; material: fiber-attached | host: Bos | place: Iran: Karaj | collected 2018-10
AGAACATATCAAGCAATACTTCCTTTAAGAGGTAAAGTATTAAATACAGAAAAAGCATCACTTGATGAAGCTTATAAAAATGCTGAAATAAATACATTGATATATACAATTGGTGCTGGTGTAGGTGGAGACTTTAACGTAGATAATTGTAACTATGATAAAGTTATTATAATGACCGATGCTGATGATGATGGATGTCACATTCAAGTATTATTAATTACTTTCTTCTATAGATATATGAAACCACTTATAGAAGCTGGTAAATTATATATCGCTTGTCCACCATTATATAAAGTTAGATTTAGTAAAAATGATGAAGTATATGTATATTCTGATGAAGAATTAAAAGAAGTTACAAATGGTAGAAAACCAGAAGATCTTCAAAGATATAAAGGACTTGGTGAAATGGATGCATCGCAATTATGGGAAACAACAATGGATCCAGCAACTAGAACACTTATTAGAGTTAATTTAACTGATGCGGTACTTGCTGAAAAAAGAGTATCTGTATTAATGGGTGAAAAAGTTGAACCAAGAAAAATATGGATTGAAGAAAATGTAGAATTCTCATTAGAAGATGACTATAAGATAAATGGGGAGTAGGTGTTAATTATGGCAAAGAAAAAAGTAGAAGAAAACATAATACAAAAGATTAATGACTATGCTCTAGAAGAAATCATGGGTGATAGATTTGGTAGATATGCTAAAGCTATTATTCAAGATAGAGCTATCCCTGATGTAAGAGATGGACTAAAACCAGTTCAAAGAAGAATTTTATATGGTATGTATAAATCTAAAAATACATATGATAATAAATATAGAAAGTCTGCAAGAGCAGTCGGAGAAATCATGGGTAAATACCATCCACATGGTGATTCATCTATTTATGATGCAATGGTACGTATGAGTCAAGACTGGAAAATGCTTACTCCATATGTAGATATGCATGGTAATAATGGATCTATGGATGGTGATGGAGCTGCTGCTATGCGTTATACAGAAGTTAGACTTTCTAAGATAGCAGGAGAACTATTAAAAGACATAGAAAAAGATACTGTAAAAATGGCTCCTAACTATGATGATACAGAATTAGAACCTACAGTACTTCCTTGTAAATTTCCAAACCTTTTAGTTAATGGTACAACAGGTATATCTGCTGGATATGCAACTGATATTCCACCACATAATTTAGGTGAAATAATAGATGCAACAATCCTTAGAATTGATAAACCAAAATGCACATTAGATGACATAATGGAAATAGTTCAAGGACCAGATTTTCCAACTGGTGGTATAGTTGAAGGTAAAGATGAAATAAGAAAAGCTTTAGAAACTGGTAAAGGTAGAATAATAGTTAAATCTAAATATACTATTAATAAAGAAAAAGGTAAGAATCAAATTATTATTACTGAAATACCTTATGAAGTTAATAAAGCAAATCTTGTTAAAAGAATTAATGATATAAGAATAGAAAAGAAAATAGATGGTATTAATGAAGTAATAGACTCTTCTTCAAGAGGAGAACTTATTATCACAATAGATCTAAAGAAAGATGCTAATACTGAACTAATACTTAATTACTTACTTAAAAATACTGATATGCAAGTAGGTTATAGTTATAACATGGTTGCTATAGTAAATAGAAGACCAATGGAAGTTGGTATTATAGATATTTTAGATGCTTATATAGCACATCAAAAAGAAGTAGTAACTAGAAGAAGCAAGTTTGAATTAGATCATGCTAAAGCAAGATTTCATATAGTAGAAGGTCTAATTAAAGCTATATCTATTTTAGATGAAGTAATTAAAACAATTAGAGCATCTAAAAATAGAGTAGAGGCTACTGAAAACTTACAAAAAGAATATGGATTTACTCTTGAACAAGCAGATGCAATAGTTAAATTACAATTATATAGATTAACTAATACTGACGTTGCTATATTAAAAGAAGAATTAGAAAAATTAAAAGCATTTATAGAAGAATTAGAAGCTCTTCTTTCTGATGAAAAGAAATTAATGAAACAAATTAAGAAAGAACTTTCTGAAGTTAGAAAAGAATATGCTGAAGATAGAAGAACAGAAATAGTAGATGAAATAACAGAAATTAAGATCGATCAAGATGCTTTAATTGCTAAAGAAGATGTTATGGTAGTAGTAACTAAAGAAGGTTATGTAAAACGTACATCTCTTAGAAGTTATTCAGCTTCTGAATCAGATGATTTAGCATTAAAGGAAAATGATTATGTTATTGGTATGTATGAAATGAATACAAAGGATACATTATTAGTATTCACAGACCTTGGTAACTTCTTATCTATACCTGTTCATATGCTTCCAGATTTAAAATGGAAAGAAATGGGTAAACATATTAGTAATATTATTACAATTAAAGATGAAGAAAAAGTTATTACATCTATGCCAATATATGATTTTGAAAAGAAAGAATATATTACATTATTCTCTAAGAATGGTATGACTAAGAGAACTAACTTAATAGATTATAAAGTATTATCTAGAAGACCTGTACAATGTATGAAATTAAAAGGTGATGATAAAGTAGTTTCAGTTATTAAGAAGAATGCAGATAATGTATTTGTATGTACATCTGATAACTACGGACTAATATTCCACTTAAATGAAATACCTGTAGTAGGACTAAAAGCTTCTGGTGTTAAATCTATTAAACTAGGTAAAGATAAAGTAGTATCTGCAGAAATCTATGATGAAGCAGAGTATATAACTTTATTTACGGATTCATCCGCTAAGAGAGTAAAACTAGAAGAGCTTGAAGTAAGTGCTAGGGCAAGGAGAGGTTCTTTATTAATAAGACTGATCAAGACAAATCCTCAAAATGTAATAAAAGCATTTATTACAGATTCTAGAGATAAATTTGGTGTTCTAAATATTAAAGAAATATTTGAACTTAAGAATAGTGAAATAAAACTTGCAGATAGACATGCAGCAGCTGGAACTATTTCTAAACAAAGAATTCAAGATATATTTAGAATTGCTGAAATAGAAAAAGATGATAAATCAGTTCCAAAAGAAATTGAGGAACTAGAAGAAGAAACTATTGAAGAACTTGAATTATTTACTGAAGAAGAAGCTCCTAAAGTAGAAGTTGTTAAACCTAAAAAAGAAGCTCCTAAGAAGGAAGTTTCACTTCAAGAAATAGATGATGAAATTTTAACAATAGATGATTTTCTTAACGACTTTAAGATCTAGGTATCTTGAAAAAAAGTTAAAAATATGCTATTATATTATTTAGTAAAGGAGAATTGATTATGATTTGGATAATCGTTGGCGTTGCCGTATTAGTATTATTAATACTATGGTTTATTGGAGTTGCAAATAAACTTGTTAGAAAGAAAGCAGATGTAGATAATGCATTTGCAGATATCGATGTATATCTAACAAAGAGATATGATTTAATTCCAAACTTAGTTAACACTATTAAGGGTTATACTAAACATGAAAAGGAAACTTTTGAAGCTGTAGTTGAAGCTAGAAACAAAGGTTTAAGTGCTCAATCAATTAATGAAAAGGTTGAAGCTGATGAACAAATGACTTCTGCTTTAGGTAGATTACTTGCTATATCAGAAGCTTATCCAGAACTAAAAGCTGATCAAAGCTTTATTAAACTTCAAGGAACACTTGAAGAAATCGAAAGTGAATTAGTAGGAGCAAGAAGATACTTTAACGCTGCTGTTAAAGCTTATAACATTCTTATTCATACAATTCCAAGTAACATTGTTGCTGGTATATTAGGATATAAAGATATCAAAATGTATGAAGCTTCTGAAGAACAAAGAAAGAATGTTACTGTAGATTTTTCAGAATAATGATTAGAAAGGAAAAGGATATGAAAAAGAAATTATTATTTGTTTTTGTATCTTTTTTTCTTTTGCTTATTCCTTTTACTGCTAAAGCAGTAACTGGTAAAGACGGATTTCTTATAAAAGAATATAACGTTGATATTATTGTTAATGAGAATAATTCTTATGATATTACTGAAACAATTAATGTTGTTTTTGATGATCCATCAAAACATGGTATTTTTAGAAAAATACCTTATAATGTTACATATCATAGATATTTAAATGATAAAGAACTAAACATTAAACAAAGAGTAAGAATTAAGAATGTTTCTGTTAATAATAATTTTACAAAAGAAGAAGAAGATGGATATTTAACAGTTAAAATTGGTAAAGCATATGAAACTGTTCAAGTAGATACATTATATACATATGTAATTAAATATACATATGATGTTGGTGATGATAACATTGCAGATTATGATGATGTTTATTTCAATATTATAGGTCAAGAATGGCCAACATATATTGAAGATGTTAATTTTACTATTCATATGCCAAAAGAATTTAAGACTGAAAATGAAAGAGGTAGTGTAATTAACTTTACTTCTGGTTATTATGGAAATGCTAATAATATAGATGCTATTTATAGTGTAAATGGTACTACTATTACTGGTACATTAAGAAAACTAGAAAGTGGAGTAGCTCTATATCCTTATGAAGGATTAACAATGAGATTAGAATTACCTACTGATTACTTTGTAGGAGCTAGAAAGCATCTTGATTTAGGACCTATATTATTAGTAGTATCAATATTATTATTAATATTATCAATAGTATTAGGTACATTACTATTCTTTAAATATGGTCTTAGAAGAAAGAAAATCTCTGTTGTTCAATATAAGGCACCAAATGATATGGATCCTGCACTTACTGGATATATATATGAAGGTGTTACAAAGAGTAATCAAATAGTAGCGTTAATAACTTATTTAGCTACTAAAGGATATTTAAAAATAATTGATGATAAAGGTTCTAAATTTAAATTACAATACTTAAAACCATTAAGTGAATCAGAACCAAATTATATTAAAACTACATTTAAAGGTTTATTTAAGAATGCTGATGAAGAAGGTATTGTTAAGAAATCACAATTAACAAATAAATTCTATACATCACTTGGAACAGCTATGTCACAACTTGGTAAAACAAGAAAGATATATGATCCAAAGAGAGGTAGATCATCAGGATTTAGTGCATTATCAGTTATATTTAGTTTCGGATTATTAATACTTCCTTTTGCAGTATTTAGTAATTCATATACTGTAAGAGCTAAAATGGTTGGTGCACAAGCATTATTCTATATATTAATTGTTGCTAATATTATTGTTCAAATAGTATATAGTATATTGAATTCAAAGAGAACTGAAGAAGCAGAAGAAGAATTTGCTTTAGTAGCAGGATTTAGAGAGTTTATTGATAAAGTTGAAGTTGATAAGATTGAAACTTTAGTAGAAGAAACTCCAGATTTATTCTATAAGATTCTTCCATATGCTTATGTATTTAAGTTAACAGATAAATGGATAAAGAAGTTTGAATCTATTAAACTTGAACCTCCAACTTGGTATGAAGGAAATATTTATGATATTCATACTGGAGCATTTAATTTCCATAATTTAACTTCAAGTTTAGAGTCAATTAATGCATCCGCAAACACTACAATGTCTAGTAGACCATATGAATCTTATTCAGGTGGTTCTTCTGGCGGAGGTGGCTTCTCTGGTGGAGGCGGCTTCTCCGGTGGAGGAGGAGGCGGCGGCGGTGGCGGCAGCTGGTAATACCTCTAAACTAATAAATGAATTAGATAATACATATGAAGTAATTAGATTTAAAGAATTACATAATTCTATTAAATCTAATAAAGAATATATGATTTTAATAGATAAATTAAATACTACTGATAACATTAACGAGGTTATTGCTATCAGAAAAGAGTTATTTAAGTACGGTGATATTAAAGAATATATTGAATTAGAGAAACAAATAAGATTATTCTCTATGAAACTTAGTAAAGAAATATCTAGTATAGTAGAAAAGCATACTTGTTAATGTATGCTTTTTTTTATATAATTTTATTAGGTGATTTATATGAAAGTTATTAGTGGATTATTAAAAGGAAGAAATATAGAAGGTTTTAATATAGAAGGTACTAGACCTACAATGGATAGAGTTAAAGAATCTATATTTAGTACTATTCAATTTGAAATAAGAGATGCAATAGTATTAGATTTATTTGCTGGTTCTGGTAATTTAGGTATAGAAGCTATTAGTAATGGTGCTAATAAATGCTATTTTGTTGATAATAATAAAGTAGCTATTAATACAATTAATAAAAATATTAAAACATTTAATATAGAAGATAATTCAATAATCATCAAAGATGATTATATGAATGCTTTAAACAACTTAAAAAATAATAAATTTGATATTGTTTTCTTAGATCCACCATATAAAGATGATTATATAGATAAAGCAATAAACAAATTGTTAGAATACGATATGCTTAACTCTAAAGCATTAATTATTTGTGAATATGATAGAGATATAAATCATGAATATGATCTCCTAGATGAAGTAAAAACTAAAAAATATGGAGATAAGTTTGTAACAATTTTCAAAAGAATTTAATAGTGTTATAATTTAAATGTTGCCCCATAGCCAAGTGGTAAGGCTCCGGACTCTGACTCCGGCACGCGTAAGTTCGAATCTTACTGGGGCAGCCATTTTTATGTGTTGATTTTAAACCCTTATAGTGTTATAATTAGTTTACGATATAAGAGAATAAAAAGTATATTTATATAGATATAGGAGCTTTATTATGGCAGTTAAAAAAGAAAAAATAGATTATGTAGAAAAGAATAGAAAGAAATACTTTTATAGATTTGTAAAAAGAGCATTTGATATATTTTGTGCTATTTTAGGAATGTTATTATTACTTCCAGTAGCAATTGTAACTAAAATATGTTATTTATGTTCAAAAGATACAAAATCAATTTTTTATAAACAAAAAAGAATTGGTAAATATGGTAAAACAATATATATCTATAAATTCAGAAGTATGGTATATAATGCTGAAGATATATTAAAAGAATTATTAAAACAACCAAAATATAAAAAAGAATGGGATAAGTATCAAAAATTTAATGATGACCCAAGAATTACAAAAATTGGTGCATTTCTTAGAAAAACATCACTTGATGAACTTCCACAATTCATTAATGTATTTAAAGGAGATATGTCTTTAATAGGACCTAGACCTTTAGTAGAAGGTGAATTAGATGCTCATAAGGGAGATCATAAATTATATGAATCAGTTAAACCAGGAATATCTGGATGGTGGGCTGCTAATGGTAGAAGTGCTAAAGATTATGTTGAAAGACTAGAACTTGAATATTATTATTGTAAAAATTGTAGTATTTGGTTAGATATTAAATGTATATTTAGAACTATTAAAGCAGTTATATTTAGAAATGGAGCAAAATAGACTTAAAAAGTCTATTTTTTTATTAAAAATATAGTTGTGTGTACAAATGTATGATATAATAGAATTGTATTAATTATTCTAGCGTGTGTTGATATGACAATTTGTGCGCGTACCGTTTATTTACTAAAGCTAGATAGTAAATTTGCATGACCGCGGGGAACACTTTCTATTAATAGATACGGGAGGTGTTTCCCGTTTTTTGTTTTTTAGGAGGTGATTATTACATGTGGTTATCAAATTTATAATTAATACATTTATTTCAGTAGGAGGTTAATATGGAAAATGAAATAATTATTTTTGAAAATCAAAATGTTAAATTAGAAGTTAATATGAATGATGAGACTGTTTGGCTATCTCAAAAACAAATGTCTGATTTATTTGGAAAGAGTGTTCCTACAATAAATGAACATATTATGAACATTTTTTCTAATAAAGAACTAGATGAGAATTCAACTATTAGGAATTTCCGAATTGTTCAAAAAGAAGGCAATAGAAATGTTACAAGAGATGTAGTTTGTTATAACTTGGATATGATTATATCTGTAGGATATAGAGTTAATAGTAAACAAGGTATTGAATTTAGAAAATGGGCTACAAGTGTATTAAAAGACTATATGCTTAAGGGATATGCTGCTAATGAACAAAGACTAAAGTATTTAGAAAAGACAGTCAAATTAATAGATATAGCAGGAAGAATAGAAGAAGAACTTCATGGAACAGAAGCTCAAGATATTATTAAAGTAATTAATAATTATTCTAATGCTTTAAATCTATTAGATTATTATGATCATAGATCACTTACTAAACCTAAAGGAACAGTATCAGATGATATGATTACATATGATAATTGTTTAAGTATTATAGGTTTACTTAGATTTAATAATGATAGTGATATATTTGCTTTAGAAAGAAATAAAGGATTAAAGTCTATTATTGCAAATATATATCAAACATTTGGTGGTAAAGATGTTTATCCTACAATAGAAGAAAAAGCCGCTAATTTTTTGTATTTAATAATTAAAAATCATACTTTCATTGATGGTAATAAAAGAATAGCTGCAACACTATTCATATATTTTCTAGAATACTATAATATTCTTTATAAGAATGATAGAAGAGTAATAGAAAATAATACATTAGTAGCTATAACTCTTTTAATAGCAGAGTCTAATCCTAAAGAAAAACAAATATTAATTGATTTAGTTATGAATTTTTTGGTATAAAAATAAACTCGAAAGAGTTTATTTTTTTATTATATTTTTGTATAATGAAATTAGTATAGGAGGACAAATGAAGAATATACTTGTTACTGGTGGAACTGGTTATATTGGTTCACATACAGTTGTTGAATTATTGAATAGAGGGGATAATGTTATTATTCTTGATAACTTATCTAATAGTAAAATAGAAGTTTTAGATGCTATTAAAGAAATTACAGGAAAAGAAGCTAAATTCTATAATGTAAATTATTTAAATAGAGAAGAATTAGAAAAAGTTTTCGAAGAAAATATAATAGATTCTGTTATTAACTTTGCTGGTTATAAAGCAGTTGGAGAATCTACTAAGAAGCCATTAGAATATTATGAAAATAATGTTTCTGGTGCAATAGTATTACTTGAAACAATGCAAAAATATAATGTTAAGAAGTTTGTATTTAGTAGTAGCGCAACTATATACGGAGAGCAAGAAGTTCATAAATATGTAGAAACTATGAATAGAGGAATACCTTCTTCACCATATGGGTTTACTAAAGTTATGATTGAACAAATTTTAGAAGATTTATATAAAGCAGATCCTGAATGGAGTATATCTATACTTAGATACTTTAATCCGGTAGGAGCTCATCCAAGTGCATTAATAGGAGAAGATCCAGAAGGAATACCTAATAACTTAATGCCATATATTCAAAGAGTTGCTGCAGGAAAATTACCTGAATTAACTATATTTGGTAATGATTATCCAACACCTGATGGAACATGTTTAAGAGATTATTTACATGTAGTAGATCTTGCTAATGGACATTTAAAAGCATTAGATAACTTAGATAATAAAGGCGCTGGAATATATATTCATAACCTTGGAACAGGTAATCCAAAGAGTGTACTTGAAATGGTTAATACATTTAAAGAAGTTAATGGTATAGATGTACCATATAAATTTGGACCTAGAAGAGAAGGAGATTTACCTGAATTTTATGCAGATCCTACTAAAGCAGAAACTGAACTTGGTTGGAAAGCAGAAAAAACATTAGAAGATATGTGCAGAGATTCATGGAATTATCAAAAAAATAAAATGCAATAAAGAATATGCTTCAGCATATTCTTTTAGTTTACATTTTATATAAAAATAGTATAATATTATTCACAAAATATTATATAATATTATATAAGAGGAAGGTATAAATGAAAAAGAAAGCCGAAAATATTAAAAATAGTTTTGTTGATAGTATTAAGAATTTCAGTTTTAAAAAGTTATTACACCAAATACTACATTTTATTAAATATAATAGAATATTCTTATCATATGTAATATTATCTTTATTAAGTTGTAAATTACTTAGATTATTTACAATAGAAGATGGTATTAACATTAAAGCGTTTTTATTTGATTTATCTGTTATATTAATACTTGGTAGTTTAGGATATTTATTTAAGCCAAAGAATCAATTTAAATACTGGTTAATATTATTAATACTATATACATTTATTAATACAGTAAATGGAATGTATTATTTATTCTTTACATCATTTGCTTCGTTTTCATTACTTGAAACATTTGCACAAACATTTACTGTTAGTGATTCTGTTGTAGCAAAACTTTCTTATAAAACATTTGTGTATTTAATAATATTAATTATTTATATAGTTCATAGAGAAATACTAAGAAAGAAAAAATATTATCTTACAGTAGAACAAGTTGAAAAAAGAAAAAGAATATTGCCTGTAGTATTAATAACAGGTGGAGTATTACTAATAATTAGTATTGGTATGCTTACTAAAACTGACTTATCTAGACTTAGAAAACAATGGAATAGAGAATATATAGTTGAGAGATACGGTATTATTATTTATCAATGTAATGATTTGGCTCAAACTATTAAAACTAAATTAGATGCTACTTTTGGTAAAGATAAAGCAGCAGAAGAATTTATTAATTATTATAATAACAATACAAATCCTAAGAGTAATAATGAATATACCAATAAACTTGAAGGATATAATGTAATTATTATTCACTTAGAAAGTATGATGCAATTCTTAGTAGGTCTTGAAATTAATGGACAAGAAGTTACACCTAACTTAAATAAATTAACTAAAGAATCAATGTATTTTGATAATTTCTATTCACAAGTTAGTGTAGGAACTAGTTCAGATGCTGAATTTACTTTAAATACAAGTTTATTACCAGCTCAATCTGGTACTGTTGCAGTTTCTTATTACAATAGAAATTATGTATCTATAGAAAAATTATTAAAAGAAAAGAATTATTATATTTTCTCTATGCATGGTAATAAAGCCTCTATGTGGAATAGAGCAAATCTTCATGATTCTTTAGGATATGAAAGATTCTATAGCCAAGATGATTATGAAATTGATGAAGTAATTGGACTTGGTTTATCTGATAAATCATTCTTTAGACAATCAGAAGTTAAACTTGGTGAAATAAAAGCAATGGTTGATTCGTCAGATAATAATTATACTAATTATATGGGTACAATACTTATGCTTTCAAATCATACACCATTTGAAGATCCTTATTATCTTGAAGGTGAAAATGCATTTGATGTTAGATATCATACTGGTAGATATGATGAAGAAGGTAATGAAATAGTTTATGACTATTTATTAGAAGAAGATGTAGAAACTATTGGTAGATATATAAGAAGTGCTCATTATGCAGATGAAGCATTAGGAGAATTCATGGAATATGTTAATTCTCATGATGAATTTAATAAAACAGTATTTGTTATGTATGGTGACCATGCAGCACAAATAGGTAAATCAGAATTTGCAGCTTATAATAACTTTGATCCTGAAACAGGAACATTTAGAGATAAATCTGATGAAAACTATAATGAATATGATTATTATACAAATGAAGTATTTAAAAAAGTACCATTCTTAATATATACAAAAGATGGTTCTATTAAACCTAGTACTTATTCATATCCAATGGGTATGATAGATGTATTTCCAACAATTGGAAATATGCTTGGTATATATAATAAATATGCTTTAGGAAAAGACATTTTTGAAATAAAAGATGATAATACAGTAGTATTTCCAAATGGAAACTTCTTAACAAAAGATGTCTATTACTATGCAACATCTGATAACTATAAGATATTAAATCCAGATGCACAATTAAATGCAGATTATGTTGAGAAACATAAAACGTATTCAGAAGCAATTATAAAAGAATCAAATGATTTAATTCTTTATAATTTAATAGAATACACAAAGGAATAATTAATAAAATTATTCCTTTTTTTATGCCTCGTTGTTTGACTTGAATTGTCATATATTGTATAATTAATATACATAATATGTGAGGAGATGAAGTAGGATGAAAAATTATAAAGTAATAATCGCAACACATAAAGAATATAAAATGCCAGGGGATAGTTTATACTTGCCAGTTCATGTAGGAGCAGAGGGGAAAAAGGATATTGGATACACCAAAGATAATACAGGAGATAATATATCTACAAAGAACCCTTTTTTTTGTGAGTTAACAGGACTATATTGGGCTTGGAAGAATTTAGATGCTGATTATATAGGATTAGCTCATTATAGAAGACATTTCAGTCTTAAGAAAAGAAAATATAGAAAAGTTGAAGATACTTTAGCTCATGTTTTAACTAGAAAACAAGCTAAAGAAATATTTAAGAATACAGATGTTATTCTTCCTAAGAAGAGAAGATATTTTATAGAAACGCTATATAATCATTATAAACATACAATGCATATTGAAACATTAGATGAAACAAGAAAGATACTTGAAGAAAAGTATCCTAAATACTTAAAAGAATTTGATAGACTTAAGAAAAGAACTTCAATGCATGCATTTAATATGTTTATTATGAAGAAGGAAGTATTAGATGACTATTGTGAATGGTTATTTGATATATTATTTGAACTTGAAAAAAGAATAGATGCATCTAAGTATGATGCATTCCATGCTAGATTCTTTGGAAGAGTATCTGAAAGATTATTAGATGTTTATATATATACAAATAATATTAAATTCGTAGAAATACCATTTGTAGAAGTAGAACATATAAACTGGATTAAGAAAGGATTTGGATTCTTATTTGCTAAATTCTTTGGTAAAAAATATGGAAAGAGCTGCTAAAACAGAAAACTTGTAAAAGTAAAGGATAATAATATGGAAAAAAAGATAAAAATATTAACTATTACACCAGGATTAAATGTTTGTGGTGGTATAGAAAGTTATGTTATGAATTATTATTCAAGAATTCATAATGATGTTGAAATGGATTTTATTACACATGAAATAGCTGATGATACATATAAAAATATGATAGAAGCTAATGGAGATCATGTATATTTATTTCCAAAGATTGGTTTAAATGTTTTTAAAGTAAAAAAACAAGTTGAAGAATTCTTTGAAAAACATCATGATTATGATATTGTTCATTGTCATATGGCTAATGCTGCATTCTTATATTTAAAGATTGCTAAAAAATATGGTATAAAAGTTAGAATAATTCATAGCCATCAAAATAAAGCTGCAGATAAATTAAGTCATGCTATTAGAAATATACCTCTAATAAAAATTGGTGTTAAAAATGCAAATGTTTATTTTGCATGTTCTAAGTTAGCAGGAGATTATTTATTTAAAAAGAAGAAATATTATTTGATAAATAATGCTATTGATGGTAAGAGATTTAAATATGATGCAGTTAAGAGAAAACAAATGAGAAAAGAACTAGGTATTAGTGATGATACATTTGTTATTGGAAATGTTGGTAGATTATGTCCACAAAAGAATCAAAAGTTCTTAGTAGATGTTTTCAATGAAGTAAATAAAAAAGTTAATTCTAAACTAATGATAGTTGGAGATGGTGAATTATATAATGATTTAATAATTCATATTAGAGACTTAAAAATTGAAGACAAAGTATTATTATTACCTTCAACTAGTAAGATAGAAGATTATTATCAAGCAATGGATATGTTTGTTCTTCCATCTTTATATGAAGGACTAGGAATAGTTAATATTGAAGCACAAGCATGTGGATTAAAGACAATTGTTTCTGAAAGAGTTCCTGAAATAGCTAAGATATCTGATTTATTATCATTTGTTAATTTATCTGATGGCGAAAAAGCTTGGGCTAATGAAATAATCAAAAACAAAGATTATGAAAGAAAAGAACAAAAAGATATACTTGCAAAGAGTGGGTATGATATTGACACAGAATGTGAAAAATTAATAGATATATATAGAAATTTAATATAAAAAAGAAGGTTTGTTATGAAGAAAGTATTAGTTGTTGGTTTTACTGAAAATGTTGGTGGTTTAGAAACTGTTGTTATGAACTACTATAGAAATTTTGATAGAAAAAATATACAATTAGATTTCTTATATTCTACTGAAGATATTGCTTATAGAGATGAAATAAGTAAACTTGGTGGAAATGTATATAAAATAGAAGCTAAACATAGTAACTATTTTAAATATAAAAAAGATCTAAAAGAATTTTTCAGTAACAACGGTGACAAATATGACACTATTTGGGTTAATTATTGTAATATAACTAATTTAGATTATTTTAAATTAGCTAAAAAGTTTGGAATTAAAAAGAGAATTATTCATGCACATAATTCTCAAAATATGGGTTCTAAAATAAAAGGCATATTACATAGATTATATAAAAGAGTATTAACAAGATATGTTACTGATTTTTGGTCTTGTTCTAAAGAAGCTAGTGAATGGTTTTATACTAAAAAGATTATTAATTCAGATAAATATTTAATTGTTAATAATGCAATAGATGTTAATAAATATAGTTTTAATGAAAAGACTAGAACTAAGGTTAGAAAAGAAAATGGATGGACTAATAATATAGTTGTTGGTAATGTTGGTAGATTACATTTCCAAAAGAACCATTCTTTTGCATTAGAAATATTTAATGATTTTAAGAAGATTAATAATAGTGCGATATTTGTTATTGCTGGTGAAGGTGAAGATAGAGATATGCTTGTTCAAAAAGCTAAGAATTTAGGGTTAGAAGATAGTGTTAAATTCTTAGGAGCAAGAAAAGATGTTCCTGAATTATTAAGTGCATTTGACTTAACTTTATATCCATCATTATTTGAAGGATTAAGTTTATCAATAGTAGAAGCACAATGTGCTAAACTTATATCATTTGCATCTAATACAGTATCACCTGATACCAAAATGAGTGATTATTTATACTTTTTAGATTTAAAGGACTCATCAAAAAAGTGGGCAACATTTATGAATAAAAAGTATAGAGAATTTAATAGAAATAAAGCTACTAATGAAATAGAAGAAAAAGGATACAATATAGAAGTAGAAGCTAAAAAGATAGAAGAATTATTATAGGAGGATTATATGAAATATTTTATTATAGAAGGTAGTCCAGATTGCGCATTTAATGCTACAAATAAGCCTAGAGAAGATGTTGAAACAATTCTTAGAAGAGAAGATATTAAACCATTTCATATTTATACCGTTAGTGGTATTCAAAAGAATAAATTAATGAAATGGAAACAATTCATTGATTATAAAAAGAATACTAGAATTTGGGATAAAGCATTAAAAGAATTCAAAGAAGGAGATATTGTATTTATTCAATATCCTATATTAAATACAGCTTGGAATGTTAAAAAAGTAATAAAGAAATATAATGAAAAAGGTATCAAGTTTGTTGCTATTATACATGACTTAGATTCACTTAGATTAACTAAAGAAGAACATGGTGTATTTCGTTATAATAGAGCAGTAGATGAAGATAAAAACTTATTAAATGAAATGAGTTATATTATTTGTCATAATGCTTCTATGAAGAAAGTATTAGTTGATTTAGGTAATGATCCTAAAAACATTATAGAATTAAAATTATTTGATTATTTAATTGATTTTGAGCCTAAGAAGTTCAAAAGAACTAAAAATGATCCATTTATAATAGCAGGAAATTTATCTCCTGAAAAATCAAAATTTATTTCTTATTTAAAAAACTTAAATGTTAGTTTTAATTTATTTGGTGTAGGTTATACTGATGATATTGGTGGACCAAATATTAATTATAAAGGAAAGTTTAAACCAGAAGAATTATTAAATTATTTAGAGGGTGGTTTTGGACTTGTTTGGGATGGTAAATCTATTGATACTATTGAAGGTGGATTTGGTAGCTATCTTAGATATAATAATCCTTATAAAGTAACATTATATTTAACTGCAGGTATACCAGTTGTTGTATGGAAAGAATCTGCTTTAGCAGATTATATAGTTAAAAATAAATTAGGATTTGCTGTTAATAATTTACATGAGCTTGAAGATATTGTTAAAAATACAAGTGATAAAGAATATGAAGAAATAAGTAAAAATGTTAAAGCAATATCACATAAATTTATTAATGGAGAATTCTTAACTGAAGCAATTAAAAAGATTAAGTAAAGGAGTTAGATGATGATATATTTACTTCCAATATTATTATTAGCAATTTTTATATTAAGTATTATATGTAATAAAAAAGATATATCTGCACCAGCAGTTATATTCTCTTTTGGATTCTTATTCCAAAGTTTTTGGGCTTTTTTATATCATAAAGCATGGAGATTAGACTTACATTTAAATACTTTTCTTGTACTATTTCTAGGTGTACTAGAATTCTTTCTAGTTACTATGCTTGTTAAGTTTATTGCAAATAAAATTAAACCTAGAAAAAAAGATGATAAACCATTTGTAATGCAAGAAATAAAAACAAATAAAATATTTGAATATTTATATTTAGCAGCATCTATTGTTATTACAATTGTTTATTTATACTTTGTAGTAAGAGCTGTTAATGGTTCATATAAGAGTATAGGTGCTATTATGCAAGCAATATCAGATTATGACGCCTATTTAAAATTCTCTGATGAATTTAGTAATAATAGTATTCCATTTATAATAAAGAATCTAAATTTAGCAGTTATATACTCTGGATATTGGTTCTTATATATAATTATTAATAACTTTTTCTATAATAAAAAGATTAGAGTAGTACAAGTATTAATATTTATTTCATCTTTAATGGCTGCTATAGTATCTGGATCTAGAACTCCAGTTATTATGATGGTAGTAGCAGGTATTTGCTATTATTTAATACTATTATTTAAAAAGAAAAATTATAAGAATTTATTTACTAAAAAAATGTTTATATATTTAATTATTCTTGGAGCAGGGGCAATTGGATTATTCTTCCCAGCAGCTAAACTTCTTGGAAGAAATATTAATTCTAATCCAGTTGATTATTTATCTATATATTGTGGAGCAGAAGTAAAGAATTTAGATACTTATCTTCAAGAGAGAAGATACTTATTTAAATATGATACTTATGGAAGTCAAACAATGTATAATGTAATACAATTTGCTTCTGATAAACTTCATATAAAAGGGTTAAAAGCATATAGATTAGATCTACCATTTAGAAAAGTAGATGATATTGATTTAGGTAATGTATATACAACATTCTATGCATATATATATGACTTTGGTTATGTAGGTATGTTTATATTTGTATTTATAATGGCTGCAATTTGTGCATCTTTATATGAATATATAATTAGACTAAGAAAATTAGATAAACCTAAATTTAGTGTATTAATATATGGTGTATTCTTTGGCTGTTTATTATTTTCATTCTTTAGTAATAAATTTTATGAAGAATTATTCTCACCAGTATTTATTAAAAAGATCATAGTATGGCTTGCTTGTACTTATGTATTTTGTAAGTTAGATCTTAAAAAAATATTTATGAAAAAATAAAAAATCTATAAGGGAGTAGAAATGAAGAAACATAATAATGTAAAAAAGAATTATATATATAATTTGATATATCAAGTAGTAGCAATTATTCTTCCAATAATTTCTACTCCATATATATCAAAAGTACTTGGTGCTAAGAATATAGGTATCTATGGATATACATTATCTATATCTGCATACTTTGTTTTAGCAGGTACTTTAGGAATGACTTTATATGGTCAAAGAGAAATAGCATATTTACAAAAAGATAAAGAAAAATATAGCAAAGCATTCTTTGAAATATTTTCTTTAAAACTTATTGTAATGAGTATGTCTGCACTCGTATTCTATATATTCTTTGTAAGGGGAAATAATAACTATAATTTATTCTATAAAATATTATTATTAGAATTACTTGCAAATGCTATAGATGTTAGTTGGTTCTTCCAAGGATTAGAAGAATTTAAAAAAACAGTATTAAGGAATTTAATTGTAAAAGTTGTTAGTGTAGCTTGTATATTTATTTTTATAAAAGAAAAATCTGATTTACCAATATATTTTCTTATATATACATTATCAATATTACTTGGTAATCTTTCTTTATGGGTATCAGTTCCAAAATATGTATGCAAAACTAAGATTAGTATAAAAGATGTATTTAAACATCTACCACCAACATTTATTATGTTTGTACCACAAGTTGCTATCCAAGTATATACTGTATTAGATAGAACAATGATTGGTAAAATAATATCTGATAAAACACAAGTTGGTTATTATACTCAAGGTGAAAACTTAATAAAATTATTATTAACTATTATTACTGCGTTGGGAACTGTTATGCTTCCTAGAATTGCAAATTCTTTTGTTAATAAAGATTATGATAAGATAAGAGAATATATTTATAAATCATTTAACATGGTATTCTTATTATCATTTCCAATGATAGCAGGAATCATAATGGTTGCAGATATATTTGTTCCAAAATTCTTTGGACCTGGATATGATGGAGTTGCTACAATAATGATAGTTATATCACCAATATTATTACTTATTGGAATGAGTAATGTTATTGGAGTTCAGTATTTATTGCCAACTAAACATCAAAAGGAATTTACTATATCAGTTATTTGTGGAGCTTGTGTTAACTTTATTATTAATCTTATATTAATAAGAAGATTTTATGCTGTAGGAGCTGCTATTGGAACAGTAATAGCAGAATCTGTTGTTACATTAGTACAAATAATATTTGTTAGAAAAGAAATAAAATTTACACATATTGTTAAGATAGCATTACACTATATATTACCAACAGTTATTATGACAGTATGTTGTTTCTTACTTAGAAGACAAGTAGGAACATCAACTAAGGCAATTATTCTAATTGCAGGATTTGGTGTATTTGTTTATGGAATATGCTTATTAATCTTTAAAAATCAATTTGTAATGGAAACATTAAATAGTGTAATAATTAGAGCTAAAAAGATATTAAAAATCAAAAAATAGGAGGTATTTTATGAAGTATGATTATTTAATAGTTGGAGCTGGTTTATTTGGCGCTACATGTGCTAATTTACTTGCTAAAAAAGGTAAAAAGGTACTAGTTATAGATAGAAGAAATCATATTGCTGGTAATGTTTATACTGAAAATGTTGAAGGTATAAATGTTCATAGATATGGTGCTCATATTTTCCATACTGATTATAAAGATGTATGGGATTATGTTAATTCATTTGTTGAATTTAATAGATATACTAATTCACCAATTGCTAGAATTGGTAATGAAGTATATAACATGCCTTTTAACATGAATACTTTCTCAAAGATTTGGGATGATGTATTTACTCCTGAAGATGCCATGAGACATATTAATGAAGAAAAGAAAGAAATAACAGGAGAACCTAAGAATCTTGAAGAGCAAGCTATTTCTTTAGTTGGAAGAAGTATTTATGAAAAACTAATTAAAGGTTATACTGAAAAACAATGGAATAGAGATTGTAAAGATCTTCCTGCGTTTATTATTAAAAGATTACCTGTTAGATTAATATATGATAATAATTACTTTAATGATAAATATCAAGGTATTCCAATAGGTGGATATACTTTACTTGTTGAAAGAATGCTTGAGGGAATTGAAGTAAGATTAAATACAAACTTCTTTGATAATAGAGAAGAATTAACAGCTTTAGCTGATAAAGTAATTTATACTGGACCAATTGATGAATTCTATGATTATTCACTTGGTAAACTTGAATATAGATCACTTAAGTTTGATACAAAAGTATTAAATCAAGCTAATTATCAAGGAAATGCTGTAGTAAACTATACTGGTCATGAAGTAGACTATACAAGAGTAATTGAACATAAACATTTTGAATTTGATTCAACTAGTCCTAAGACTGTTGTAACATTTGAATATCCATCTGATTATGAAGAAGGAATGGAAAAATATTACACAATTAACGATGATAAGAATAATGCTTTAGCAGAACAATATAGAGAACTAGCTTCAAAAGAAGAAAAGACTATATTTGGTGGAAGACTTGCTGAATATAAATATTATGATATGGATGATGTTATTAAATCTGCTTTTGATAAAGTAGAAAATTTATAA
>JAEEGL012497375.1_pt1 | contig 19971 bp, 13 predicted proteins | sample 9134231 | NCBI WGS metagenome assembly JAEEGL01 (sample SAMN16246548, study PRJNA631951) | gut metagenome | biome: gut microbiome; feature: rumen; material: fiber-attached | host: Bos | place: Iran: Karaj | collected 2018-10
ATAGACATTGACTGCTTTCCAGCGATCATGTTCTTAACGTTAGCAACATCACAGTCCTGACCAGTGATGATTGGCCACTCACCTGTATAGTTAGCTTCAAGAGAGTTTGTTACACCAAGAGCTGTTGAGTCATTTGAGCAAAGAACAGCGTCAATTGTTGTTCCATCAGCATAGTTAGCTGAAATGATAGCATCCATTCTTGACTGAGCATTCTCTGTTGACCAGTTAGCTGTAGCAACGTTATCAAAGTCAACCTGACCAGACTTAACTACGAGCTTGCCATTGTCGATGTATGGCTTAAGAACGTCGATAGCACCGCCATAGAAGAATCTTGCGTTGTTATCACCAGGGTCACCTGTGAAGATTTCAAGATTGAATGGACCTGCTGCATTGTCGAGGTCAAGCTGCTGCTTGATGTATTCGCCCTGCTTTGTTCCTACCATGTAGTTATCAAATGTAGCATAGTAAGAAACAGCGTCTGAGTTCATGATAAGACGGTCATAAGCGATAACCTTGATGCCGGCTTCCTTAGCCTGAGCAAGAACTGTTCCAAGTGAATCACCATCGATAGATGCGATTACAAGAACCTTAGCTCCAGATGAGATCATGTTCTCAATCTGAGAAACCTGAGTAGCAATATCATTTGATGCATACTGAAGGTCTACATCATAGCCTGCTGCCTTGAGCTGAGCTTCCATGTTAGCGCCGTCCTGATTCCATCTCTGAAGATCCTTAGTAGGCATTGCAACACCGATTCTTCCGCCAGCAGCTGCGCCGCCATCGTTTGAACCTGTGCTTGCCGGTGCAGATGAATTGCCACAACCAACAAGTAATGATGCTGCCATTGCAGCTGCAAGAAAAGCACTTAAAAGTTTTTTCTTCATTTTTTTCCCTCCCGTTGAGAAATGTTTTTGTTATTTATTACAGTTATCAATTTATCATAAAATCTATAGTACAAATTTACGATTTGCAGCACATTTTTATTTAGAAAAATTTAATAAAATAAGCTGTGCTAGCATTTTTTTGCCACCACAGCTTATTGTCATTATAAAAAAATGCTATATTCAATTGTCAGGCATTTTCCCCGGAACATTAAGATATACATCTTCCTTAAGGTGGAAGCCACTTTTTATAATAACTTCATTAATATTGCTCTCTGTCACGCTTACAGGATCGATTTTCAAATACGGAATAACTTCTTTCCCATCGTCATATTCAGAAAGATTTTCATCCTCTATTGTTTCTCCCTTTGCAAGAGAAACTGCAGACTCTGCTGCCTTCTTTGCAAGCTTTTCTATTGGCTTAAAAACAGTCATCAGCTGAGTACCTTCAACAATTCTCTGGCAGGCTTCAAGATCAGCATCCTGTCCCACCACCATGATTTTGCCTGCAAGACGCTTTTCAGAAAGTGCAAATACCACTTTGCTTGCCAGATCATCATTTCCGCACATTATTGCATCTGACATTATTACCTTGTCCATATTCTCATAGACATAATTGGCAGCCTCTTCTGCTTTCCAGCCATCAGCATAAAAGACATCTATGATGTCATTACCTGAGTCTTCCATAACACTCCTAAATCCCTTTTCAACCATAGGAACATTATAGTCCGTAAGAGATCCACAGATCATGATAACCCTTCCGTTAGTAAGGCCATTTTTTACTATGGACTGGGCCATCATCTCGCCAACCTTTTCATTGTCGAAGGAAACATAAAGATCCTCTTTTGCTCCCTGAATAGGTCTGTCATAGGCAATGACCTTAATTCCTTCATCCTGAGCCTTTTTTACAGAATCTGCTATTACCTGTGAATCAATAGGTATGATTACTATCACATCCATATGATTCTTGGTGAAATACTCAATCTGCTTTTTTTGCTGCTCGGGGTCTCCGTTGGCATTCTGCACATTTACCTCAGCGCCCAGCTCCTTGGCAGTTGAGACAAATACATCCCTGTCCCTCTGCCATCTTTCTATAACGAAAGAATCAAAGCACATGCCAATCTGTATCTTTTTATCCTCTTCCTTCACTTTTTTGCTGCTGATAGTGCTATCACTTTGGCATCCCGAAAGCACTGCGCACATCATCAGTAAAGTAAGCAGCACAGCTATTATTTTATTTCTTCTCTTTCCCATATATGCATCCCCGTAAAAGATATATAGCTAATTCATCCCCTCTTTATACTCAGTAGGAGTAACCCCCACATTTTTCTTAAAGCTCCTGCTAAAGTAGTTAGGGTCTGTATAACCGCAGGCTGAACATATTTCCTTAATTGACATGTCACTACCGGAAAGAAGTTCTTTGGCCTTATCAATTCTTATATTAGTCAGATACTCGATAAAATTAAGTCCGCTCTCCTCCTTAAAAATCTTGCTGAAGTAATATGGAGATATGTTGACCTTCCTTGAAACATCATCAAGGGATATATCCTTATCGAAATTGTCATTTATGTACTGCTGGGCAATTCTTATGATGTCGTTGGATCTTTCTTCACGCTTACTAACAACATCCCTGCAGGCATTTGTAAGCTTGTCGATAAACCACTTTTGTATCTCTGAGGGATTCTGAAGCCCCATTATCTCAGGCAGGTAATTGTTTCTTCCCGAATAATGATAGGTCTGACCGCCATTCTGATAGGCAAGATGCTCAGCATAAAGAGCAAATTCAAGAGCCTTAAGTCTCATGGACATAAGGTCACCACCCTGAGCCCTTTTGCACATCCAGTCCGCATACTTTCCTGCATAAACCAGCATTCCATTTATGTCGCCTTTACCTACCGCATCAAACATAGGCTTTTCAAGCTCTTTGGGATAATCATCCTCGTAGCTGCAGGCTATTGTAAGGTCATCAATATGCGCCACACTACCCGTTGTAGCTATAAGAGCATTAAGCGCCTCTCTGTAGGATTCCCCCAAGTCCTTTAATGGGCGGACACTTCCGACACCTACTCTAAAACTTATATCAGTCTTTTTGCGAAGGAAACGAACCAGTTCTCTGGCCCTGTCTATAAGCTCGGTTCTCTCATTATATTCAAGTGAAGATTTTTCACAGGGAATAAGCACAGCTATCTTGTTGGCCATAACATTACCAACCTTGCCATCAAAATAGTTCTTAATTCCTTCCCTGATTTCCTGATACTTGCCGGATATCTTTACAGAGCTTCCGATGGCGTTTGTCATATGATTTCCTTCCTGGGAATCACCGCATACAATAGCCAGCATGTAGCCATAGTTTTCTTCTATACCCAGGATAGTTCTGTAGTTGTCCACATCCTCTTCGAAATGCTCCTGCAAAAGAATGTCATAAATAAGACCATTCTCTATGATAGGCTCAACCGTCTCAAGCTTTTCCTTAATAAGAAGCTCATTACTTCTTTTTTCTCTCTCGGTATCAATCTGCTCCATGGCCTTTTTAAGGACAGCTATAACCTTGCCTCTCTCCATGGGCTTGTTGATATACTCAAGGACCCCCAGCTTAATAGCTTCTTTTGCATAATCAAACTTGTCATAGGCAGACATCACTATAAAAACAGTATTAGTGCAAAAACGCTTCATCTCCCGGATTGCATCAATTCCATTTATTCCAGGCATATGAATGTCAATTACAGCGATATCCGGTCTGAACTGCTCAGCAAGCTCGATTACCTTTCGCCCGGTCTTGGCGTACTCAAGCTGACACTTGTCACCAAATTCCTTCTCTATTATGAACTTCATTGAATCGATAACGATACCCTCGTCATCGGCAATCATTACTCTATACATTAACAGTTTCCTTCTGCATAGGGAGTCTGATTATAACCTCACATCCCTTGCCTTTTCCCTCACTCTTTATATCAATACAGTCATATACCCCTGTGAAAAGACGAAGCCTTGAAATAACATTGTCCATACCGATTCCGTTATTATCATAAGCATTCTCCTTTGGAGTATAGTTGCCATTAAGGACATTGTTGATTTCTTCCTTCTCCATGCCCTTTCCATTATCTATAACGCTTATACAGATATTTGAATCCTCTCTGTATACCTTGAGGGTGATATTCCCCTCATCTCCCATCTCTCTGATACCGTGGTTTACCGCGTTTTCTACAATGGGCTGCAGTATCATGCTTGGCATTCTGGTGTCAAATAATCTAAGGTCCACCTGCTTCTCATAGCCAATATCCCCTGAAAAACGCACATTCAAAATCTGAATGTAATTGTCTACAAGGTTAACCTCTTCTCTAACCGTAACATCATTTTTCTGACTCTTAACATTGTATCTGAAAAAGTCCGCCACGGTCTGAACATACTCATAGGTCTTGTCAGCTCCCTCCATCATGGCAAGCTGCGCTCCGGCATTTAGCGTGTTAAAAAGGAAATGCGGATTTATCTGTGCCTGAAGGTACTTTAGCTGAGCATCCTTAAGGTGGGCTTCCATCATAAGCTCCTTCTCCTGCATGTAACGTTCCTTTTCCATGCTTTCCTTAAGCTGTTCGATATACTGCTTGATGCTGACCACCATTTTATTAAAGGAATTGGTAACTATACCAATCTCGTCGTTGTAGGTAATCTGCGGAAGCTCTGTATCAAAGTCTCCCTCTGAAACCTTGTTGGCAGAATTGGCCAGGTCTCTAAGTGGCTGCATGATAGCCCTGACAAAGCTTGTAACAACCAATACATTTCCTATCATTACTATAGTCATGACAGATACGCCCACGATCTCAAATTTCTTAAAAGCCCTTGAAAGAGCTGTATAGCTGTCTGAATTTACAACAAAGAGCTCTAAGTTAAGACTTGTGATGTAGGCCTTTATATCCTCATAAAGAAGTGATGAAATCTCATAATGAGTTCTGTACTTTTCAACGTTTCTGCCGCGCTTTGCCTCTATGGTGAGGGCTACCTCATCCAGATAGTTCTGAGACATGTACCTGATGTTTCTCTCCATTCTGTTAAAGGAAAGATCTGTAACCTTATCATCAAGCTTTTCAGAAAGCTCCTGAAAAACCTGAGCACTTCTATAATAATTTTCAAGGGAATCACTTGTTTTGGCACTAAGATACAAAGTCATTGAATCCTGCACATCAGTAAGGGCTCCTGAGAGTTCATTAAGCGCCCTGTTATCCTGATAAACAAGATTCATGTCATCAGACATACTGTTGATTCCAATTATCATAAAAATGTTTACTATGAATATTACAACGTTTGTAAGAGCACAGATGCTAATAATCTTTACCTGAAGAGGTTTATCAAAGAATCTATTCATCCTTCTCCTCCTCTTCCATGTACATAGCCACATTATCTTTATTTATAAGCGTACTGTCTGCCATGTAATATTCACTGGTGTTTCCGTACATATAATAATCAGATAGTGCATTTACACTATACTCGCCAAGCTGATTAGTATCTATAGAAATAGTTGCGTATACACCGCCTCTGTCAATTGCCTTTATGATTTCCTCAGAATCATAGTGACCAAGGATATTCACATCGCCAACCTTATTGAAATCTACCACTGCCTGATAAGCACAGATAGTGCTCTGTTCATTCAGACACACGATCACATCAGGAACATCCTCGCTTAAAAAGATATCCCTGATCCTCTCCTCTACCAAAAAAGAATTGGAATTATCAACCGTTACGATTGAAACCGAAAACTCAGAATCTGTAGCATTTTCCTGTTTTATAGTATCCTGCATTGCAGAAATAATGATATTCTGACCGGTATCATTGGTATCCGCGCTGGCAATAACCACTATCTTTATCTGACCTCTGGAATAAATACTGTCGGTATCAGAAAAATCCTCTCTTCTCTTTTCCTTGATAAGATTGATTATCTGGGTTCCATACATTTTTCCAATACTATATCCGCCAACTCCAACAAAGCTAAGCCTGTCTGCTTTGGTACAGTCGCCGTATAATGTCACAACCGGAATACCGGCAGAAGATGCTTCGTTTATAAGCTCCGCCATCTCATCCGACTCGTCAGCCACAACTATTATTCCATCCACCTTTGCTGCGATGGCAATTCTCATTAATTCTTTGCTGGAATGTTCACCGGAAATATTCTGTCCCAAAAGGTCTACGTAAATATCCTGCTGCTTGGCAGTTTCAAGTGCCCCCTTATACACAGCCTGCCAGAAATCAGATTTGTAATTATCCGTTATCATTACGTAGTACTTGTCGTATTCTTTTGCTTCAGCTCTCCCCTTTAGACCTGCTCTGTAGAATCTGAAGATCAACGCCCCAACAAACAAGGTTACAAACACGAAAACTATCGTCAAAATGAATACCAGATATTGTCTGGAAATCCTCTTAGTATAATTTTTATCCATAAAGCGATTTTATCAAATTCATACACTCATAAAAAGTGGATTTTCTTGCTATCTTTAGTAAAATAACAAAAAAATCCACTTATAGGTATCAGTATTTAATTAAAGACTGCTTCTATGCTGCTTTCATCAAACTGTCTTGTAAAGAGCTCGTAGTAATATCCCTTTGCAGCCATAAGCTCCTTGTGAGTTCCTCTTTCAATGATCTTGCCATCATTTACCACAAGGATTATATCTGCGTCTACAATTGTAGAAAGTCTGTGAGCTATGACAAAAGAAGTTCTGCCCTCTGTCACAGTTACTATGGCATCCTGAATTGCTTTCTCAGTTACGGTATCAATAGAAGCCGTTGCCTCATCAAGTACAAGGATCTTGGGATCAGCTAGTATCGCTCTGGCAAAGGATAAAAGCTGCTTTTCACCTGTTGAAAGCATATCTCCATCCTCGCCAACATCGCTATCAAGCCCTTTTTCCATGCGCTTTACTATTCCATCTGCAGAAACCAGCTTAAGGGCTCTCCAAATTTCTTCCTCAGTAGCATCAGGTTTACCATACTTAAGATTATCTCTTACCGTTCCGGAAAAAAGATGCGGAGTCTGAAGCACATAACCAATGTTTGAGTGAAGCCACAGCTGCGACCTCTCGGCTGCATCTCTTCCATCAATAAGAACCTTTCCTTCGGTGGGCTTAAAGAATCTGCAGACCAGATTTACCAAAGTCGATTTGCCGGCTCCCGTCTCTCCCACTATTGCCACATTGGTTCCCTGAGGCACCTTCAGGTTAAAGTGTTCAAGGACATACTCATCGCCATCAGGATATTTGAAGGTTACATCCTCAAATTCAACATCCCCATGAAGCGGTTCCCAGTTTTCCTTCTTGGGATTAAAGGTATCTCCATACTTTTCTATTACTTCCGGCGTATCGAATACGTCTGATTCCGTCTGAAGAAGCCTTGTAAGTCTCTCCACATTTACCTGAACCGCAATAAGCTCAGACAAAGTGATGATAACGTTCTGTATAGGCTCCATAAGTCCAAGGGCATAGGATAAAAATACTGACAACATACCTATCTGGATGACTCCATCCATTGTTATGATGCCGCCCCTCCACAAAACCAGTGCCAGCGCAAAGGATGACATCATGGTAATAGCAGAGGTAAAGAAGGCTGAATAGTGAGTTGCATGAACCGAAGTCGATCTCATTTTTTCTGTATCTTCTTCAAAGTCCTTCTGAATCTTGTCCTCTACTACAAGTGTCTTTATTGCCTTTGCTCCAGTAATACCTTCGTTGAAATTACTGGTTATGGTTGAGTTGATTTCCCTTATCTTTCTGTTAAGTACGATAAGCTTTTTCTGGAAGTACATTACAAGAACAACAGCAATTGGCACCAGCACTATAACATACATGGCAAGCTTGAAATTAAGAGAAATCATCATAACAAGCACGCAGATGATATATGCTCCCTGCCAGACAATATCCATCATTCTCCAGGACACCATAACACCGATCTTGCCGGTATCACTCATAACTCTCGCATGGATATAGCCTACATTATTCTGATTAAAGTAGGCAAAGGACAGGGTCTGCAAATGGCTAAAGGCCGCATTTCTTAAATCTCTGTCCATGGACAGTTCTATCTGTCCACACATATACGCGGATATGAAGTTGTCTACAACCTGAAATACCAAAACGACAACATAGAGAATAATAAATGCTGTCAGTCCCTCCAAGGTCTTTTTACCTACGAAATTATCAATGGCATACTGATTAAAGATTGGAAAAATCGAGTCTATAAGTGAACTGATTATTCCAAGAACTACCATGATAACTATCTTGGGTAAATATGGCCTTATAAAAGGAAACAGCCTTGGTATTCCAAAAAATGGTAATTTAATTATCTCGTTATTATTTTCGTTCATGTTCCCTGCATCTGAATATCATAAATCTTTTTGTAAATGCCGCCTTTTTCAAGTAGCTGCTCGTGAGTTCCCTGCTCGACAATCCTGCCGTGGTCAAGAACAATAATGTTGTCGGCGTGCATAAGTGTCATTATTCTGTGTGAGATTAGTACAACAGTCGAATCTCCGGTATGTTCAGCTAAGGCTCCTCTTATTTTGGCATCTGTCTGAGTATCAACCGCCGAAAGCGAATCATCAAATACCATGACAGGGGGCTTTGAAACCAGCATCTGTGCTATTGCAGTTCTCTGCTTCTGACCGCCTGATAAAGTAACGCCTCTCTCGCCCACATAGGTATCATAGCCCTTTGAAAAGTCTTCAATAGTCTCATCCAAAGCTGCAATTCTGGCTGCTCTTTTTACCTCTGTAAGATCAGGCTTTTGCTGAGTAATACCGATGTTCTCAGAAAGAGTTCTGCTAAACAAAAATGGTTCCTGTAAAACAAAGCCAATGTTCTTTCGAAGGTGAGATGCCTTGATATCTGTAATATCCGTATCTCCAACAAGTATCCTTCCACAGTCACTCTTTAGATCATAGAGCCTGTCCATAAGGTACATAAGGGTTGATTTGCCAGATCCTGTTCCTCCAAGAATGCCAAAGGTTGAGCCTGCCTTTATGGTAAAGCTCACATCCTTAAGGACATCTCCGCCGCCGTTTTCATAAGCATAGGAAACATGTTCAAAGGTTATATCCTGATTGAGTGAAGGCTCACCTGCTTCCAGCTTATCCTTTTCTATCTCAGAATTCATGATATAGCTTATACGGTCTATGGATACTCCTGCCTTACTCATCTCGGAAATGATTCTGCCCAGGGCTCTGACAGGCCAAACCAACATAGCATTGTAGGAAACAAAGGCAATGTACTCACCAACTGTAATAGAACCATTTACACAAAGCACTGCTCCGAGAACTGTGATCAGCATAACCTGAAGTCCTGAAATAAGGTCATTGGAGGACCAGAATGCTGCCAAAATTCTCATAAGATCAATCCACATCTGGGTGTATTCTTCGTTCTGCTTTACAAATCTGTCCTTCTCATACTTTTCTCTGCCAAAGGCCCTTACTACTCTTACGCCTGTCAGGTTTTCCTGCGCTGTAGCAGAAAGTCTTCCCTCCTCAGAATCAGCTCTTTCAAAGGAATCTCTGATCTTCTGATGAAAAAAACAGGAATATAAAACTATAACCGGAATGAAAGCCGCAGATACAAGAGCCATCTTTAAATTGATACCTACCATAAAGTACATGGCGATGATAATTCTTATGCAGATTCTAAATAGTGAAAGCATCTGCTCCGAAATAAACATCTTGATGGTATCAACATCCGATGTACAACGCTGGATTATATCTCCGGTGTGATTGGCTCCATGCCAGGTAAAGGGCAGATGCATTATCTGCTCAAACAGCTTATCTCTCATTCTCTGGATAAGCGTCTCTGCCCCGAAGGCATTGCAAAGTCTGAATGCATATCTGCAGGTTGCAGCAAGAAGTCCAACTACAGCCGCCAGAAGTGCAATTAGATACAAATGATCACGAAGATAATCTCTTCCCCCAAGACCTGCCATAATTTCTGACAGATATATAGGCATACTGCCGGACTGTGTGTCATCGATAAGATAGTCCACAGTATACTGGATAATCTTGGGGCTTATGAGATCAAAGAATGTAACCAGCAGTGAAAATATAATACTGAATACAAAGAATCTCTTACTTCCTTCGAGGAAGTATAACACCAAATCTGATTTAGTCTTAAACCTCAGATTTTTATTATCATTTGACATATAATTTTCCTTTATTTAACAACTTCCTTCAGAGACTGAGCAAGTCCTGCAATTCCCTGAATATTTGAAGGCACAATTATCTTTGTTGCCTGGCCATCTGAAGCCTTCTCAAAGGCCTCAAGGCTCTTAAGTGTAAGAACTGACTCATCAGCTCCAGCTTCCTTGAGCATTCTGATACCATCAGCGTTAGCCTTCTGGACACTTCTGATAGCCTCAGCCTGACCTTCAGCCTCACGCATTCTCTTTTCTCTTTCAGCCTCAGCGCGAAGGATTGTAGCCTGCTTATCAGCTTCTGCCTGAAGAATCTTACTCTGCTTTTCACCCTCTGCAACTGTGATAGCTGACTGCTTCTCACCTTCTGCGAAAAGAATTTTTTCTCTCTTTTCACGTTCTGCCTTCATCTGCTTCTCCATAGCGTCACGGATCTGCTCAGGAGGATTGATGTTCTTAAGCTCTACTCTTGTAATCTTGATGCCCCATGGGTCAGTAGCTATATCAAGAGCATCCTGCATCTTGGTATTGATCTGATCTCTTGATGTAAGTGTCTCATCAAGTGTAAGTGAACCGATAACGTTACGAAGAGTTGTTGCAGTAAGATTCTCGATAGCTCCGATAGGATTTCTTACTCCGTAAGCAAAGGCCATAGGATCAGAAATTCTAAAGAATACAATAGAATCGATCTGCATTGTAACGTTATCCTGTGTGATAACAGGCTGAGGTGGGAAATCGCAATACTGCTCCTTAAGATCAACCTGTCTCGCAACTCTGTCGATAAATGGGACCTTGATGTGAAGACCTACATCCCAGGTCTCTTTATAAGCACCAAGTCTCTCAATTACGTATGAATGTGCCTGTGGCACGATTTTAATATTTGCTGCTACAAGAATCAGCAATAAGATGATGATAATAATTGGAATATAATACATAGTTTTTCCTCCCTTAATCAACAACACGTTTTACAATTACTCTGGCACCTACTACCTTAATTACTTCTACCTCTTCCCCTTTACCTATAGTCACAGCATCAATGTCTGAAGAGGCAAGCCATGTCGAACCATCAATATCAACCTTGCCGGTTCCCCTGAGATTATCGATCTCATCCTTGACAATAAGCTTTCTTCCGGTAAGAGCATCGATGTTAGTCTTTTTGACCATTTTGTTCACATGCTTTTCTGCCATAGGTCTAACCACTAAAAGGATCACGCCGGAAACCACCACAAATAAAACCAATTGGGCAACCATATCCGCACCGAAATAGGATGCAAAACATGCTACTACTGCACCAATGGCAAACCATATGGTCACAAGCCCAAGTGTGGCCAGTTCGACGATTGCGAGAACAATAGCTAGAATAAGCCAGACAATGGTTAAAGAAATTTGCATACACACCTCCCAACGCTAGTAATTAAAATATATTATACTCTAAATGATTCTAATTATCGATATTTATCCATATTTTTATGTACTGCTGTTTTTTTTGTTTTTAAATATGGTAATATATAATAGTACAGTTTTATGCGCCATAACGTTCATAATACTATTTTTCGGAGGCATTTAAATATGTCAAAATACACGTACGAAGACCTGAAGAAAGTGGTAAATGCGCAGAATCTTTCCTGTGCCATTATGTCTGTTGAAAAAAATGCAGATGGTACCTGCGGTGATATTAGGTATTTTGCTGTCAATAAACCTTTTTTAGACAGCAACTACTCTATCTATAAAAAATCTTCTGGTCTTGATATAAAACGTGAAGATTTTACAATGGATGGCGAATTATATACTAAGTTCATTCCCAAGGAGCCTAAATTTGAAGATGTTTGCTTTAGGGCAGCCTGGAATGGAGAACACTCCCATCACTATGTAGATACCACAAGAATGTACGGTCTTTGGACAGAAAGCTTCTTTCTTCCTCTTTTACCTGATGAAGAAAACAATATCGGCTATGTTCAGCTTTTCTATACCTTAAATGTAGAAATGGATACCGGCAAATATGCTGCGGTAGCACCTGACATCGCAAGCTTTGTAATCAGGGCCTGCATGGAAATGAGAAGTAAAGAAAACTTCAATGATGCCATGGATAGTATGTCCCTGAATATCCGTGAATTCACAAACTCTTTTGCCACCTGCATCATGACGGTAACTCCGGATCTCTATAAATTTGATATTCTCAGTGAGTCCGTTGCTCCTGGCGCAAGTATGAGTATCAAGGATATCTTCGCCGATATCCCCTATGAAATTGTAGAAACCTGGGAATGGCTTTGCGGAGAAACCGACTGTCTTATTATCAAAGACCAAAGCGACCTTGATTTTTACAGAACAAAGGCTCCGGAATGGATTGAAACACTAGAAAAGAATAAAGCAGAAAATCTTTGCCTTGTTCCTTTTGTTCGTCAGAACGCAATTATCGGCTATCTTTACATCGCAAATTTCGACTTAAAGCAGCTTGATAGAGTAAAAGATACTGTGGAGCTTATGAGCTTCTTCCTGTCATCTGAAGTTGCTAACCACATGATCATGGACAGGCTTGAATACCTTGGCACCATCGATCTTTTGACCGGCGTATACAACAGAAACTGCATGAACGTAAATGTAGATGAACTGGCAACCAAACTAAAGCTAAAGCCTCGTCCATTCTCTGTAGCTTTCTGTAGCCTAAACATACTGCGAAATATCAACGACAGTGACGGACATGATAATGGAGACCAGCTCCTTAAGGATGCTTCAGAGCTTCTAAAACTGGTATTTAAAAATGACAAGATTTACAGATCAGGCGGTGATGAATTTGCAATAGTATCACTCAATACAGGCAAAGAAGAATTTGAGGAAAAAATTGCAGCACTTCATGAGGAAGCCTCTGATCCTGAGTGGCTTAGCTTCTCTGTTGGTTACTACCACGACGATGAAGGAGGCGACCTTCGCAAGGCATTTGGTAAGGCCTATCGTTCCATGCAGGAAATAAAAGCCAAGTTTTACGAAGAATATCCAGGAAAAAAGCAGTAATGTAGTAATTATAAAGAGCGAAAAAGGACTAAAGGATTTATGACAAATCCCTTAGTCCTTTTATATATGTTATATATCATTTCTTCTTAGGCTTTACAATTTTGTAGGAACACTTCTTCGTTCCGCCGTAATCGCCAAATCCCCTAAGAGTAACATTATAGGTTCCCGTCTTATACTTAGGCACATATGAATAAATTTCAAACCAGTCTCTATCAATCTCTACTCCAGCCTTAGCATCCTTGGAGTTTGCATATACATGGATATCTTCCTTGATAAGTTCAATGTTATCACCTGTATAAAGCTGATTATCAATCTTAACCACGCATTTTGACAAAGGCTTTAAATATACTCTGTAGCTTCCTGTAAGCTTGCTTCCTTCATAGTTTCCTTTTCCGTAGGCAGTTACAAACACCTCTGTTCCAGGCTCTGGAGCATATGCATCATTCCAGGAATACTCAAGCTTCTTTTCGTAGTCAACTCCTGCTGTCAGTGCCTTACCATTTACATCATAAAGCTTTGCTGCAGATTTCCAGGAATTCTTTGTCTTTGCATACTTCTTGTCAGAAAGCGTCATTGTAGCCTTTGACAGATCACCCTTTTTAATCTCTATGGTGACAGTTTCCTTGTAACCCTTGTAGCTTTTTCTGCCCTCTACTACAACAGTCATTATCCCAGGCTTCTTATTGCTGTTTTTTTGTATTTTTAAAACGTAGTCGCTGTTCTTTTTAAGAAGTGCTCCGGTATATCCATCTGTCACTGTTATGGCAGGTACAACTCCGCCCTTAGTGAAAACAACCGAATCTTCATAATCAAGATTTATCATGGCAGGAATGCCTTCAACCGTAAGGTTCTTGCTGGCCTTTTTCCCATAAATACTTGCTGAAATAGTAGCATTTCCTGCTTTCTTGGCGGTAATATTTCCATTGCTACTAACTGATGCCACATTCGTATTGGAGCTCTTCCAGCTTATTACACTATTGTCCGGAATCTGGCAGTCATGTATATACTCTTTTCCGCCATAGGCATAACCAAGCTTGGCCCTAAGTGAGCACTTTAAGCTCTCTCCGGATAAAAGATTGTCTTCCTCAGGAATATAAAGCTCTTTGATTTTTTCAACACTGGCACTTATCCTTACTGTCTGTTCTCCGCTTTTGGCCTCAACAGTTTCTGTAAGGCCAGCTCCCTCTTTGGCACTTACAAAAACCATAGCAACAGTTGTAAAGCCATTATATGAAGTTCCTATATTACATCCGGAAATCCCAACATAATCATAGTACGGATTTATCAGATTAAGATAATGGTTCACGGCGCCATTTTTCCAGGTGCCCTTTGTAAAGCTTATATAATGGTCCTTTTCATCTGTAAACTGCTGAAGACCTCTTGCTATTGCACTACTGTCAGTTCTTGAATTCCAGGCGAGGTTCTCACCATAGCTGTCATAAAGCTTGGAATTGAAGTACTTGAAGGCTCCTGTGTAATCCGGGCTGATATGTCCAAGGACTATACTAGCCTCGGCCGCCCTCTTCATGCTTATCTCTTCCACCTCTTTGGACCATTTAAGAGGCTTATAATCATCCATGGTAAGCGGTCTTCCGCCATATAAAAGTCCTTCACTGCAGGCTTCGTACCTGATCTGGTTAATACTTGCCAGTATTTCATCAGGCGAATATCCATAATACTCTGCAGTTATATCAACGCTTATGGCACTTGAAGAAGATGTGTCATAACAATTATCCTCTGATTCCTCTACCTCTTCTACCGTTTCTTCTACAGTCTCATGATCTGATGGTTCTACATATTCAGATTCCAATTCTTCTGTAATGGCTTCATCTATACTGTCAGCTTCTGACTCAGCTTCATTCTCAGAAATAATCTCAATTTCTTCATCCATGGAAGACATATCTTCATCAGAAGCCAAAGCAGCACTTTCATCCTGAGCGATGTCCTCGGCGATATTCTCGATTACAATCTCATTATCTTCATCACAGATTACTATCTCCTCAGAATCTGCTGCATATACCTTTTTTTCCGTAAAAAAAGCGGCATCTCCTGCGGCCATAGAAAGCAGCAGTGATGTCGCCAAAGTAGCACCTACAACTCTAAAAAACTCTCTATTTCTCATACCTTTTAACCTTCTAGTAATATTCTCAAGTCATATCATATCTTAGCTTAAGAGCGCCTGTTTTACAATGTGTTAAAAGGTATAAAATCTGTCATTTTTTGAATTCTTTTTTAAGCATTTCCCTGAGGTTCCTTGCAAGCTCATTTTCCAAGGGCGATAGTATCTTCTCCATGCCAGGAGCATACTGCATTCTGTAATATGCATCAAATACCCTGCTGGCATCTTTTTTTAAACTATCAGGGAAAAGTGGCAGAAAATCAGATAAAAGTCCTCTGTCAAAAAATTCCTTTTGGCTTTTCTTTAGAAGCAGCTTTTTAATTGCCTCTACATCCATTTGAAGCTTCTTATCAGATGAGGCTTTATTGTATCTGATATTCCAAAACGCCATTCTCCCTAAAATCAAAACCACGATAAGAATTACTATGCTGCAAAGAAGCAAAATCCCTACCCTCAAAGTTTCAAATAGAAGCTGCCTCCTTGGTTTTTCCTCAGGCTCCTCGTATTCTTCTTCCTCAGGGATCATCAAATTATCCGGCAGAATTATGTCTTTGGCACCTTCATACTTTGTTGATAGCTCAGCATTTACCTTGTCCTTTGCCTTTTTGTGCCAGGTGTAATCAATAGCTGTGTGATAAGCCCCTGTAGGTTCAAAAGAAATCCACCCGACATTCTCAATATGAGCCTGAGGCCATATGTGAGCACAGTTTGCACTAACCTCATAGGATAAGCTTTTTTCAAAAGGAAATTCATAGTGATACCCAAGCATAGCTCTTGCAGGAATTCCTGAGAGCCTAAGTAGCATAACCATGGCTGAGGCGTAGTGAACACAGTATCCTTTTCCTGAATCAAAAAGAAATCTGTCGGCAATATCAGCCATTCCCGCTACGCTGCTCATATCTGAGTTCTGATCGTAGCCCCCAACTGCATCTGTGCTATAGGGGTACTGCCTTAGATAAGCCTCGATGAGTCTGCACTTTTCATAATCATTTTTAGCTTCTTTAGTTATTTCCTTTGCCAGATCAGTCATTCTCTGACTTGCGGCGTCTACATTCAGGTCAGATTCATCATAGTCTTTACTGATTATTGCACCATACTCATCCTCATCAATAATCCTATCAAGCTCTAAACCATATAATTCTCTCGCGTAGTCGCAGGCTTCCTGATAGGTCATCTGATCTAAAGCTTCTTCGCTGAAACTATTCTCAATTATAGCTAAAAGATATGGACTTCCATAATCCACATCCAAAAATCTGGTCTCAATCCGGTAGCCCTTTTTGTGCTTCTTTTCTGAAATGCCTTTTGTAATCTCCTGCCTGTCGTTTGCGTTTATGATCTGGTACGTACCTTCCGGCACAATTTCATCAAAGGTATCGATATGATCATATTCCACGTACACCTTGGACAGTTTGGAAAAAAGCTGTGCTGTTTCCTTATCCACATCATTCTCATGTAAGAATCCAAGGAAATCCACAAGTTTTTCCTTTTGAGCGCCCATTCCGCCAGAAAGATATAAATCCTTTCGAACCATCATGGACTTATGAGTCTCTTCATCCTCATATATAAAATAAGGCCTTTCATCCATGGTCAGAATTAGCTGATTTTTTGTATTTTTCCTCGCCTTTCCTCCTGACACGTGTAGTGAACTGTAGCCTGTTGTATAAGAGTCAGCAAAAAGAGCACTTTCAACACCCTCAGAAATCTTTTCTCCAAGTCTTATCAAAATACTCCAGTCTATGGGCTCCTGTTTTACAGGAACAGCAAAAAGTATTATTCCAAGAAGCACAAAAAAGTAAAAGGGAAATTTCGCCTTGATGCCCGAAAGAGTAAGAAGCACAAGTGCAGCAAAAAGATATTTATCTATGGAAGAATATCCAGTCAGCCTTTTTTCGTAAAAACACAAAAACAAAGATAACGCATCAAGGGCAAAGCTTCCGTAAATCATCACCTTTTCCACGGAGGGTATAAACACAAACAGGAGCCTAAGTATTACTGCAGTTATGATTACAACCTTGATAAACTCATAATTATCAGTTCTACGCATTAGAATTAGCAAGACAAGCGCCGGAATAGCCGAAAACAAAGGCGCAGCCTTTATCGGTGCAAAGATTCTGATTACATATTCGAGCACGCAAATAAAAGCAAAAGCACCTATTACCGAGTAAATAAGCAGCTCATTGCTAAAACCTTGGACCTCTCCATTAATTAGCGTAAACACCTCAAGGCCCAGCCCTAAAACAGCAAAAGCAAAAAGGCACTTTTTAAGTTCAAGGGCAAATAATGAAGTTATCTTCTCCCTGCTTTGGAGCTTCTGTGATGATGATCCAGGTATCTGCGTCATAAGCGCCACTCCTACGCGTGTTTACAAGTTTCTCAATTTCATCAACCGTCTCTTGTGAGCTATAAAAAATCCCATCTGCCACGATGTTATAAAACTCCATAAAGCTCTCATAGGAATCCACTAAGGACTCCCTGATTTTCCCTGATGGATAGACTATTTTTATGGGAACGCCCTGCTTTCCAAAATGCCAGGCACAGGACACTACAAGCTCTAAAAAGATATCTCTTTTTGAAAGAAATTCCTCGTCCTGCTCTCTTTCCGGAACATCAACGGCATCCAGTAAAAGTGCCACTTTTCTGGTCTCCATTTTGTCAGGAATCCTGACTACAGGCTCAGAAAGCCTAGCCGAAACCTTCCAGTTAATTGAAGATATGGGATCTCCTTTTTCATAGACCTTTAAGTCACTTCCAGGAATCTCCTCCCATAATCTTTCACTTTTAAGCCCCGCTACATTTATGAGGTTTTCTATATCAAGCCAGGGATCAGCAGCATCCGTAATCCTGGGGCTCACTATAGCCCTGAAGGAGTATGGAATCTCAAACTCCATGTCAAATATATTAAAGGGGTCAGTAAAGGTTATCTTTTCTATTCCAACCTCGTAGGCCCCGGCAAATCTGCAGTTAATATCGGATAAAAGTTCTTTTTTCTCATGGATATACATAGAAAGCCTTTTTCCATCCTCTATCTCGTATAGGCTGCACCTTCCACTATATATGCCGAGCCTCATGTTATGAATTGGGAGAATTCCGGCATTTTCGATCATTGCCCTGTATTTGTGATTCTCTCCCTTGGTCAGCTTATGGACCTCTATTTCCTGATAAATATGCAAAAAGCTGTTATTAATCACTATATAAACCAATGAAACAGGAATAAGGAAAAGAAGCGCCAAAAGCGGCACAAAAGAAACCGGACCACCATAGAAGCTTGCAAATACTATGCTGGCCGTAAGGGTAAACAGATATATAAAAAGCCCCTTTTTATGAATATGAATTCTCATGAAACCTTGACCTGTTGAAGAATTTTCTTTATCACATCTTCCTTTTCAATGCGGCTAAGACGTGCCTGGGTAGAAAGAATCAGTCTGTGTGGAAGTGTGCGAAGGGCTGCCTCATGGATATCTTCTGGAATACAGTAGTTTCTGTCATTCATAAAAGCCAGAGCCTGTGCATATCTAAGGAGCGCTAGAAGTGCCCTGGGAGAAGCACCTACCAAAACCTCAGCCTTTCCTCTGGTTGCTTCAACTATGTTGACAGCATAATTTCTAAGTTCATCGTGAACTGTGATATTTGCTACCTCTATGCACATGCTCACAATATCTTTATCCGTAAGAACAGCCTTGATTTCTCCATGAAGAGAACCCTCAAGAAACCTCTTTGCCATATCATCAGAAGCCTCGCTATCAGGGTATCCCACAGAAAGCTTTACCATAAATCTGTCCATCTGAGATTCCGGAATCGGATAGGTTCCTGCCATCTCCGCAGGGTTCTGGGTTCCTATCACCATAAAAGGCTCTGGCGCTGGAATTTCCTTGCCATCAATGGTAACCTTCTTTTCTTCCATTACCTCCAAAAGAGCTGACTGAGTCTTAGGCGATGTTCTGTTTAGCTCATCAACAAGAACTATATTATTAACTACGGGACCAGGGACAACCTGAAAGGAGCACTCTTTAGAATTATAAATAGACACACCAGTTATATCAGATGGCGTAGTATCCGGCGTACACTGCACTCTGGCAAAAGAAAGTGACAGGGAATCCGCCAGAGCTCTGGCAAGCGACGTCTTACCAACCCCAGGAACATCCTCTAAAAGCACATGGCCACCTGCAAGAAGAGCAGCGATTATCTGGCAAATTATATCTTCCTTGCCAATAATACGCTGCTCCATACTATTCTTTAGCATCTTCACTTTTTCGTTCATACCCAAATCCCCCATCAAGCCTAATATGATAAGTAATTAATAAAATAATACTATATCGCAAAGCTGCAAGTCAAAACTGATATCTATATCAATGCACAGCTATCCATCGTGGGAAGCATGAGTGTATAATTCCGACTTTAACTGAATGGTTGGATTCAATAAAAAAAATAATAAGAGCCAGGCTCCTGTCCTGAACAAGGTGAAAGGAGTCTGGCTCGAAATTATTGAATTATTGAATCCCCAAGAAGTTAACGGAGCGAATTATGCACCATGCAACCACCAGGGATAGCGTCCGGATATTAGAACTTACCAGCCTTAGCAGCTTCCTCGATAGATACAGCTGTTGAAACAGTCATACCAACCATAGGGTTGTTACCAGCGCCGATAAGACCCATCATCTCAACGTGTGCAGGAACTGATGAAGAACCAGCAAACTGAGCATCTGAGTGCATACGTCCCATAGTATCTGTCATACCATAAGAAGCTGGGCCTGCTGCCATGTTATCTGGGTGAAGTGTACGTCCTGTACCGCCGCCTGAAGCAACTGAGAA
>JAEEGL016983755.1_pt1 | contig 19971 bp, 15 predicted proteins | sample 9134231 | NCBI WGS metagenome assembly JAEEGL01 (sample SAMN16246548, study PRJNA631951) | gut metagenome | biome: gut microbiome; feature: rumen; material: fiber-attached | host: Bos | place: Iran: Karaj | collected 2018-10
CGTGGGGGCCATCACCAGCGCCTGCGGGCGGTCGCCGCGCGAGAGGCGCTCCACGAGCGGGATGCCGAAGGCCGCCGTCTTGCCGGTGCCGGTCTGCGCGCTGGCCACGAGGTCGCGCTCGGCCTTCAGCAGCGCGGGGATCGTCAGGGCCTGGATGGGGGTGGGGCGGACGAAGCCCTTGGCGCGAAGCGCCTCCAGGGTCCTTTCGGAGAGGCCCATTTCGTCGAAGGCGGGGATTTCGTTTTCGGCCGTTTCGTCCATTTCGCGCTCGTTTTTCCTGTTCCGGTTTTTCAGGGGCGCAAATGTAGAATTTTCGCTAATCGCCGTAAATCACGCGCAATTCGTCGATTTCGATCCATCCTTCGTCGGACTTGCCCTCGGGATAGACGCCCGTCGCGTCCAGGCCGACCTGCGCGGGGTAGAGGTAGAGGCCGGTGACGTGGGCCAGGATGGAGTCGAGCGGGGGATGGCCGTCGCCCTCGGCGGTGTAGGGGGCGCCGGTCCAGGCGTAGCGGAGCGAGGCGGAGTCGAGCAGGAGGTACTGCGGCAGCGGCCCGCCGGGCGTCACGGAGAAGGTGCGCCCCCAGTAGCGGTAGACGCCCTCCTTGTAGCGCGAGCTGAGGATGTCGACGTTGAAGTTGCGCAGGTCGGAGGCGCGATAGTCGAACGCGATGGCCCTGGCGCCGCGCAGGTCGGCCTCGGCGGGCGAGGTCCACTCCATCGTCCAGCCGCCCCACGACCCCCACGGCACGGGCTTGCCGTCGCCGCCGAGGGTGTTGCGGTAGGTCCACTCCAGGCGCAGGCTCCCCTCTCCCGCAATCGGCGATTCGGCGTCGACGGAGGCGCGCAGCTCGCTTTCCGCGCTGGCGCCGGCGGCCGCGAAGATCGGCGCGAAGAGCGGATCGAAGTCGAAGCCGTTGGTCCCGTCGGGACGGAGACGGGGGACGGCGGGCGGAACGCCCTCCAGGCGCCGCTCCATCTTCCAGCGCTGCAGCGCCACCACCGCCTTCAGCTCGTCGACCGCGCTCCTCCACGAATGGACGGAGTGGAGCGTGTCGCGCTCCACGTCGGCGGCGATCTCCCCGGCCCAGGAGTCGATCCACCCTTCGATCGCGCCGGGCGCCAGCGGACCGTCGAGCAGGCGTTCGACCGCCCGGCGATACTCGGGCGCCGCCGTGCGGCGCAGCAGGCGGAACCAGGGGTCGCAGGCCGAATGCCAGAAGACGTTGTCGCCCGTCCGCACGGGCTTCGCGCACGAGACGGCGGTGTCGTTCCACTCCGGGTAGTCCCCCAGCCAGGTGCGGACGAAGAACGTCGCGTTGAGGTCCCAGGGAATCAGCTCGAACCGCCCGTCCCCGCGCTCGTACCAGAAGAAATTGTGCGGGGAGCAGTCCTCCACGCGGTTCGGCCGGCCGCCGCAGTAGAAGGTGCGGTAGCCGTCCACGTTGTCGATCGCGACGTCGACCACCAGGTAGTCGAGCGCCCGCCCGACGTCGACGTATTCCTCCAGCAGCGCGCGGTCCTGGTCGCGGTCCGCCTGGAGGAGCGCCGCGGAGAAGTCGAGCATCCCCTGCACCGAGGCGCCCTCGTTGGTCTTGAGCCCGTTCTCGAAGAACGACGCGTTCGTCCCGCGCGGCCAGGTCTCCTTGTAGAGGTTGCCCTCGCCGCCGTCGACATCCTTCCAGCGCGACTTCGTGAACCGCCCGTCGACGTTCTCGATCATCCCGTAGAGCCCCGCCGGTCCGCCGTTGACCGAGACGAAGGCGTGCTGCGCGCGCGGGGCGTGCACCCCCATCTCGCGGTAGAGCCGGTAGGAGACGCGGTCGCGGAGCAGGCTGCCGTCGCCGCGCAGGGAGTGGAGGTTCAGCTTCTTCAGCCCGTGCAGGCGGAGCGTCGAGTCGTACCGGTCGAAGTCGACCTTGAACGACATCCGCTCGCAGACGATCTTCCCGCCCTGGATGCAGTTGAAGAGCGAGCCGTAGGAGCCCTTGTAGCGCAGCCCGACCGTCCCCACCTCCGCGGAGTCCACCCGCAGCAGCGCGGGCACGTACTCCTCGTCGGCCGCGTGTTCGTTCAGCCAGGTCCAGGCCGAGTCGGACAGCTCGAAGTCGAAGCGCGGCACGCGCCCCTCGCGGAACAGCTCCGCCGCCTTGTCGTCCGGCCAGACGGCGCCGCCTTCGCCGCCCTCGGGTTCGTCCGCCGGGGTCGACGAGTCGAACAGCGAGCAGCCGGCCAGCAGCAGGAGGAGCGGCAACGCGGGGAGGAACGGGCGGCGCATGCCTACAATCTATATCCCCCGCGGCGCCCCCGGGGGCGCGGAAACCGCCCGAAAGCGAAAAGCCTCCCGCGGCGGGGAGGCTTTTCTTCGGACTAGCGGGTGCCGGGGTCGAACCAGCGACACGTGGATTATGATTCCACTGCTCTACCAACTGAGCTAACCCGCCGTGGCCGTTTCGGAAAACGACTGCGCAAAGATAGCTCTCCGGCCCCGGTCGGTCAAGTCGGGGCGGCCTACCGCCCCTTGCGCATCAGCGACTTGATGCTGATGACCGGACGGGCGGCCTGGACGGGCCGGTTCCGGCCGTCGTCCTTGCCCTTGAGGTGCGCCTTGAGGTCGGCGATGGTGGCCGTGGGGCGCAGTTTCGGGTCGTCCTTGGGCCGGCCGTGCCACTTCCCGTTCCCGGGGCGGGACTGGCCGGGGCGGTCGCCGTGGCCGCGGAATCCGCGCCCGCGGTCGTACCGTTCGGACTCGTCGGGGTTGCGCATCGAGAGCGAAATGCGCTTCTGCGCGGGGTCCACCGCCTTCACGCGCACGCGGACCACTTCGCCCACCTTCAGGACGTCCATGGCGTTCTTGACGAACTTTTCGCCGATTTCGGAGATGTGGACCAGGCCGTCCTGGTGCACGCCGATGTCGACGAAGGCGCCGAACTGCGTGACGTTGGTCACCACGCCCTCCATCCACGAGCCGGTCACCAGGTCCTGGATGGTCTGGATCCTGTCGTCGAAGTGGGCGTAGCGGAATTCGGAGCGGGGGTCGCGGTTGGGCTTCTCCAGCTCCTCGAGGATGTCGTCGACCGTGCGGCGGCCGGCGGCCTCGCCCACGTAGTCGTCGGCCTTGATCTTCGCGATGGCGTCGTGGTTGCGCAGCAGCTGCGCCACGGGCATGCCGAGGTCGGCGGCCATCTTCTCCACGAGCGCGTAGTTCTCGGGATGGACGGCGGAGCCGTCGAGCGGGTTTTCGCCGTCGACGATGCGCAGGAAGCCGGCGGCCTGCTCGAAGGCCTTGGGGCCGAACTTCGGGACGTCGAGGAGCGCCTTGCGGGTCTTGAAGGCGCCGTTGGCCTCGCGGTGCTTGACGATGGCCGCGGCGATGGGCTTGCTGACGCCCGCCACGTAGGAGAGCAGCGGCGCCGAGGCGGTGTTGAGGTCCACGCCCACGCTGTTCACGCAGGACTCCACCACTTCGTCGAGGTTCTTCTTGAGCTCGCCCTGGTTGACGTCGTGCTGGTACTGCCCCACGCCGATGGCCTGGGGGTCGACCTTCACGAGCTCGGCGAGCGGGTCCTGCAGGCGGCGGCCGATGGAGATGGCGCCGCGCGTGGTGACGTCCTCGTCCGGGAACTCGGAGATCGCCTCGGGCGAGGCGGAGTATACCGACGCGCCCGCCTCGCTCACCACCACGTGGATGGGGGCGTTGTCGCGGCCGGCGAAGGCCTTGGAGACGAAGGCCTCGGTTTCGCGCGAGGCGGTGCCGTTGCCGATGGCGATCATCTTCAGGTCGTACTTCTCCACCATCTCGCGGACGGTCTTCGCCGCGCCGGCGAAGTCGTTCCTGGGCTCGGTGGGATAGATGACGGCGTGGTCGAGGAACTTGCCGTTCGCGTCGATCGCGGCCACCTTGCAGCCGGTGCGGAAGCCGGGGTCGAGCGCCAGCACGCCGCGGTGGCCGGCCGGCGGGGCCAGCAGCAGGTTGCGGAGGTTGCGGCTGAAGACGCCGAAGGCCTCCTTCTCGGCGCGCTCCTTGAGCATCAGGCGCACCTCGGTCTCGATGGCGGGCTGGATCAGGCGGACGTAGGCGTCCTCGCAGCACTTCTCGAGCCAGGGCGACCAGATGGTCTCGCCCTTGATGACGTGCGCCTTGAGCGCGGCGATCATGCGGGCGTCGTCCGTCTCGATCGAGAGGCGCAGCACCTTCTCCTTCTCGCCGCGGCGGATGGCCAGCACGCGGTGGCCGGGGACGGTGGCCACGCGTTCGGAGAAGTCGTAGTAGTTCTCGAACTTGGTCCGCTTGACCTCGCCGGTCGGCTGGCCGTCCTCGCCGATCTTCGGCGCGAACTCCTTGCGCACCTTCGAGACCAGCTTGCCCTCGCGCTCGGCGTGCTCGCGGATGCGCTGGCGGTACTCGGCGGTTTCGGCGATGCGCTCGGCCAGGATGTCGAGCGCGCCCTGGATGGCGGTCTCGGGGGCGCCGATCCCCTTCTCGGGGTTGAGGTAGATGCGGGCGATCTCCTCGGCGGTGTTGGTGGAGGGCTCCTGCTGCCAGATCAGCTCGGCCAGGGGCTCCAGGCCGTTCTCGCGGGCGACCATCGCCTTGGTGCGGCGCTTGGGCTTGTAGGGCAGGTAGAGGTCCTCGAGGACGGTCTTGTCGACGCAGGCCTCGATCTGGGCCAGCAGCTCGGGGGTCATCTTCCCCTGCTCCTGGATCGTGGAGATCACGGTCTGCTTGCGTTCGGCCAGCTCCTTGTAGTACTCGTAGCGGTGCTGGATGTCGCGGAGCTGGATTTCGTCCAGGGCGTCGGTGCGGTCCTTGCGGTAGCGGGCGACGAAGGGGACGGTGCATCCGTCGTCGAAGAGGGCCAGGGCCGCCGAGACCCGCTTGGCCTCGAGCTTGAGCTCCTGGGAAATCAGGGCTGAATAATCCATTTCCGCGCTCCCGGTCGGGGAATAGTGAAAAAGGTGAAAGGTCGACTGTCGTTTCCGTCCGGCGGAAGAGGCCGGGGGGTCGGGGAAATGTAGAATTCTATCTTCTGGAGGTGATCCCGTACCGCTTCCACCTGATCTGGATCGGCAGGCGCTTCCCCTACGTGAACCGCCTGGCCGTGGAGTCGCTCCTTCTGGCCAATCCGGGCGCGGAGGCCGTCATCCACTACGCCGACCCGCCCTCGAACGAGCACTGGCGCTCCCTCGAGACGCTCTCGCGCGTCGTTTTCCGCGAACTGGACCTGGACGAGCTGCTCGAGGGGGTCCCGAACCCCGAGGGGATCCGCCGGGTGCTGGAATCGGTCTCCGACGACTACCCCGCCGGCCGCTCCAACGTCTGGCGCTACCTGGTGCTGAACCGCTTCGGCGGGATCTACGCCGACTTCGACGTCCTGGCGCTGCGCTCCATGGAGCCGCTCCTGGGCGAACGCGGGTTCGTGGGCGAGGAGCTGGTCTTCAAGGCCGACGACGAGCGGGTGCAGGGCGCCCCCTTCCGCGCCTCGATGATCCCCGAATACGCCGCCTTCCTCGCCTCGTGGGGGCTGACCCGGGTCAACTCCCGCTGCCTGCGCGCCAGCCGCGCGGGCGAGGCCCTCTCCGAGGCCCTCTCGAAGGTCTGGGGCGTCCGCAAGCTGAACAACGCCGTGCTGGGCGCCGAGGCGGGGCACCCCTTCTTCCGCCGCGCGCTGGAGCTGGTGCCCGAAACCGACCCGGCGGTCCGCTACGGGCTGGGGCCGATCCTGATGAACCGCGTCTGGGCCGAGACCGGCGGCGAGGGGATGGCGCGGCTCGGGCCCGAGGCCTTCTACGCCGTCCCGCCGAGCCAGACGCACCGCTTCTTCTGCCGCCACGAGCGGCCGATGCCCGAAGGCGCCTACCTCGTCCACTGGTGCTCGTCGAACGAAAAGGAGAAGGCCGCGAAGCTGACTCCGGAGTTCCTCGACGCCGAGCCGGGCGAACGCGCCCTCCTGGTCCACAGGCTCGCCTGGAGGACGATCTCCGGGCGCGACGCGCTCGAGCGCGGCTGATTCCCTACTCGCCTTCCTTCGGCCAGACCAGGTCGCGCTCGACCAGCCAGGCGTGGAGCGTCGCGCGGTCGCGCATCCGCCCGAACTCGGCCGCCGCCTCCGGCACGGAGTCCAGCAGGTTCCGCATCTCGTTGCGGTCCAGGTTCGCGTCGTAGACGGCGTCGCCCATCGCCCGCTCGCGGCCGTTCCAGCCCGTGTGGAACCGGAACTTCCCGTCCTCCTTCATGATCTCGTGGCCGTGCAGGACCAGGCCCGAGGAGTTCGAGCGGTTCGGGCGCAGGAGCGAGTGGCCCGTGAAGTGGTTGGGGGCGGCGATCCCCGCGAGGTCCAGCAGCGTGGGCCCCAGGTCGGCCTGCGACCCGGGCGCGGCCTCGCGCGTCCCGGCCTTCAGGCGCGGGTGGTCGCCGGCGACGACGAGCGGGATCCAGGTGTGCTCGGAATGGAGTCCGTTCCCGATCTGCCCGCTGCCGTGCTCCTCGGGGCGCTGCCCGAGCGAGAAGCCGTGGTCCGCCAGGACGACCAGGAGCGTCCGCTCCATCAGCCCCGCGGCGCGCAGCGAGTCGACCATCGCCTCGACCGCCTTCTCGGTGTAGCGCATCGTGCGGAGCATGCGCCCCTGCAGCGAGAGCGTGTCGGGATAGGGCTCCATCCCCTCGACGCGGTTGAAGGGGTAGTGGTTGACCTTCGTGATCAGCGCGAGGAGGAACGGGCGCGAGCGATCGACCGAATCGGCGGCGAAGCGCGCGAGGTTCGCCGCCATCGCCGCGTCGTCCTCGAGCGCGCGGTCGTAGTGCCACGAGTCGTACCAGCGGTTGAGCCAGGGCGTCTGGTTGTCCCAGCCCGGGTCGGCGCTCGTGAAGAAGCGGGCGACGTAGCCGGCGTCGCGGAAGAGCTCGACGAACGACTTCGAGGAGAGGCGCGTCCAGGAGCTGGAGATGTGGCGCCCGGGATGGTCGGGCATCCCCAGGTGGATCGAGGTCAGCGCGCCGATGGTGGGGACGCCGCCGGCGTTCATGCGGCTCCAGTGCTCGCCGCGGAGCGCGAGCGAGTCGAGCAGCGGCGTGCCGCGCTCCCAGCTCCCCTCGCCGTAGAAGAGCCCGCTGTTGACCGCGCGGTGGCTTTCGAGGATCGCGAGGACGACGTTCCAGGGCTTCTCGTCCGCGCCGCTGCAGTCCTCGTCGACGCCGTTCGAGGGGACGTCGGCCGCGCCGGGGCGGATCTCCGCGTTCCAGTCGTCGCAGTCCTCGCGCAGCGGGAAGCCGTCGCCGTCGCCGTCCTCGTCGCAGCGGGGCGAGGGGGCCGTCGCGCAGGCCAGGCGCGCCGGGACGCGCAGGTAGGGATAGGCGGGGTCGGGGAAGGCCCAGAGCGAGTCGCCCTGCTCCGCGAGCCACTGCGCGCGGTAGTCCGCCTCCAGGCGCGCGAACTCCGCGTCGTCCAGCTCCACGGGCCGGTCGGAGGGGAGGAGCAGCACCTTGACCACGGGGGCCAGGCGGCGTTCGCGGTTGCCGCCGGTCCAGATGACGTCGACGTAGAGCCAGAAGACGAGCGTCAGCGCCAGGATCGCGACCGCCTGCTTCCGGAGGCTCGCGATCCGCGGAAGGAGCGCGCGGCGGACCAGCAGGAAGACGGCGGGGCCGGCGAAGAAGAGGACGAGCGGGAGCCACGGGACGGAGCGGTCGCCGCCGAGCATGTGGAACATCTCGCGGACGCTCGAGCCGTTGCCGTAGGTCGCCATCATGTTGCGGTCGAAGTGCATCGCCATGAAGCGGTAGACCTCCTGGTCCACCAGGGTCAGCATCAGGATTCCGCAGAGCAGGGCGAGGAGCCCGCGCCGCCAGACCAGCCGGGCGCGTTCGGAGACGCGGTCCCCCAGAAGAGCGGGGAGGGCCAGGAGCGCGAAGAAGGGGAGGTACCAGAGCCAGTCCCAGGCGACGGCGTGGAAAACGTACCACTCCAGCTTGTTGACCGCCGGGAAGCCGAAGGCGTCGGCGCGGCCCAGGCTGACGAGCCTCAGCAGGACGTTGGCGATCCAGAAGGCCCAGAGCGCGGCGCAGGCCTCGAGCGCGATTTTGCGGTTTCCGCGGATTTTCATAGTGCTCAAAACTACTATCTTCGAAGGCATGACGAACATCCTCCTTTCCGCGGAAGACCTCATCGGCAAGACCCCGCTCGTGGAGTTCTCGCGCGTCGCGAAGCGGTTCGGGCTGCGCGCGCGGCTGCTCGCCAAGCTCGAGTTCCTCAACCCCGCGGGGTCGATCAAGGACCGCGTGGCGAGGGCCATGGTCGACGACGCGGAGCGCAGGGGGCTGCTGAAGCCCGGCGGGACGATCATCGAGCCCACCTCGGGCAACACGGGCATCGGGCTGGCGCTGGTCGCCGCGGTGCGCGGATACCGCCTGGTCATCGTCATGCCCGACTCGATGTCGGTCGAGCGCATCCGCATCATGAAGGCCTACGGCGCCGAAGTGGTGCTGACCCCCGGCGCCCAGGGGATGCGCGGCGCGATCGAGAAGGCCGAGGAGCTGAAGGCCTCCCTGCCCGGAAGCGTCGTGGCCGGCCAGTTCGTCAACCCCGCCAACCCGGCCGCGCACGAGCGCACCACCGGCCCCGAGATCTGGGCCGACACCTCCGGGCGCGTCGACTTCTTCGTGGCCGGCGTGGGAACCGGCGGCACGCTCACCGGCGCAGGCCGCTTCCTCAAGTCGAAGAACCACGCGCTCAAGGTGGTCGCCGTGGAGCCCGCGACCTCCGCGGTCCTCTCCGGCGGCGAAGCCGGACCCCACGGCCTGCAGGGCATCGGCGCGGGCTTCGTCCCCGAAATCCTCGACCGCTCGCTGATCGACGAGGTCGTCGCCGTGACCGACGAGGAGGCCTACGCCGCCAGCCGCCTGGCCGGACGCGTGGAGGGGGTCCTCGTGGGCATCTCCTCCGGCGCCGCGCTCCACGCCGCGATCGAGCTGGCCAAGCGGCCCGAAAACGCGGGAAAGAACATCGCCGTCGTCCTCCCCGACACCGGCGACCGCTACCTCTCGACCCCCCTGTTCGAAGACTAGGCGGAGAGCGGCCCGCTCCCTTTGCCGCAAGCGGAATTTTCGCGGCTTTTGCCTCATTTCCTATTGAACTGGTCGGATTTCTTTTTTATTTTGCCCCCGGCGGACGAAGAACCTCCCCCGGTTCCTACTTTTCGCCGCGTTTCCACATCCCTCTTCAAGGAGGACGACATGTACAAGCGCATCCTGACAGTCCAGGACATCTCGTGCGTCGGCCAGTGCTCGCTGACCGTCGCTCTCCCCCTCCTCTCCGCCTGCGGGCTCGAGACGGCGATCCTCCCCTCCGCCGTCCTCTCCACGCACACGGCCGGATTCAAGGGCTACACCTTCCGCGACCTCACCGAGGACATGCCGAAGATCGCCGACCACTGGCGCAAGGAGAAGATCTCCTTCGAGGCCATCTACACCGGCTACCTCGGCAGCGCGCAGCAGATCGCCTACGTGATCGACCTGATGCGCACCACGCTCGCCCCCGGCGGGCGGACGATCGTCGACCCCGCGATGGCCGACAACGGCAAGCTCTACCCCGGCTTCGACGCCGCGTTCGTCGCCGAGATGCGCAAGCTCTGCGCCGAGGCGCAGATCATCGTCCCGAACATCACCGAAGCGTGCCAGCTGACCGGCGACGAATACCGCGAAACCTACGACGAGGCCTACATCGACGCGCTGCTCGCCAACCTGACGAAGATCGGCGCGAAGACGGTCGTGCTGACCGGCGTGAGCTACGACTCCGCCACCACCGGCGTCGTCACCTGGGACGGGAAGGAAAAGAAGTACTACCGCCACAGGAAGATCTCCAAGAGCAGCCACGGCACGGGCGACGTCTACGCCTCCGTCTTCACCGGCGCGCTGATGCGCGGGCTCTCCGTCTACGACGCGGCCCGCGTGGCCGCCGACATGACGGTGGTCGCCATCGAGCGGACCGTGGACGACGACTCGCACTGGTACGGCGCGAAGTTCGAGCTGATGATCCCCGACCTGGTGAAGACCCTCTCGGAAGAGGCGCCCGAATGAAGGCGCTGAACGCCGAAGGCGCGCCCGCCGCGCTCGGCCCCTACTCGCACGCCGTCGTCGCCGGCGGCCTGGTCTGGCTCTCGGGCCAGCTCGGGCTCGACCCGACGACGGGCGAACTGGCGGGCACGATCGAGGAGCAGACCGAACGGGCGGCGAAGAACCTCGCCGCCGCGCTCGAGGCCGCCGGCAGCTCGCTCGACCGGGTCGTGAAGACCACCTGCTTCCTCTCCGACCTCTCGCTCTTCGCGCGCTTCAACGAAACCTACGCGAAGTTCTTCGTCTCCAAACCCGCGCGTTCCTGCGTGCAGGTCGCCGCGCTCCCCAAGGGCGCGCTCGTCGAGATCGACGTGGTGGCCGAAATCAGGGATTAGGTCTTAGGGATTAGGGATTAGTGCGGATAATCCGCTACGCGATTGATGAATGAAAAAAGGGGCTCCGGAGAGGGGCCCTTCTTTTTATCGCGCGAGGCAACCGGGAAGAATTTCTTCCCAGTTCGCTGCTGTCAGTAAACCCGCTTGCGCGCGCCGTTCGCCCACTCTTCCGTGCGGCCGTTCCGGAGCTGCACCGCCACCACTCCGCCGGAAACCTGCACGCCCACCGCGTTGGCGGAATAGACGCGCTTCCGGCAGCCGTTCACCCACTCCTCCACGTGGCCGCTCGCCGTCACAGCCGCGACGAGCGTCCCGTCCGTGTTCGCGGCGACGATGTTCGACCCGAAGACCCGCTTCCGGCAGCCGTTCGTCCACTCCTCCACGTGCCCGTTGCACACCTTCACGATCGTCGCCATCGGCCTGCCTCCTGTGGTGGGTTTGGGATCAAACTAGGATTTTTGCGGCATTGGCGGACGGATTTATCGCGAAAAAGCCTCCCCGGAGGGAAGCTTGGGTGCAAGTTCCGCGCAATCACTTTGCTCTGAGCTTCAGTGCACAGGCTAATTTCTTTGCCGACTCTGAAGGCCGTTTCTTTCCGTCGTCCCGCTTCGCCCAATTACCAAGTCCTTCCACAAACCAACTATCAGTTTGTCTGTCGTTCGCCAATTTTCGGTTCACATTCTTCACTAGCACAATTAACCACCATTCTATCAAACCATTATAGGAGATGCGCTTGGTTGCGCATGCGTTCTTTTTCTCACTGGAAATAAAAAAGACAACAAGTTTACCCCTCTCATGCTCCCACAGCATATTCTCCATTTTTCTCTTTTTATGATCCTGAAAGACTTCCTGCTCAAAGCATTTATCGGTTTTACCGACATACCATGGCGTGTAGACGCCGCGCACATATTTGGCAAACACATAACACCCAGTAGATTTTCTGAGTTTTTTCAACTCGCCTTGACTCCACCATCTCTTCATTTTCTCAGAATCATCTGAAATGGTTTTCTTTGTTATCACTTTTTTCCTTGTCCCTTTCTTTTGCTCATCGATCGGAACATCATACGGCCCATAAACATTATACTGTATGTCAGCCATCTTCACCACTCCTTTGGCACAATGCGCCATCAATTCTTCACGCAGCGGACTGAAAAGCCGTTAATCTTGTTCGGGCCGGGCATTTGCGTAAGGCCGTCGCTACTTCCATCCAATCTCCTGCCGTAGGCAGTACCCGCGCCATTTTCCTTTGTTGTCCACCAATTTCCTCTTCCGCCGACATCGGAAAAGGCCTTCCCATTTGTGCACATTCCCGCTGGAAGACCGTTGAATCCGTATGCATTAGTACCATTCCATGACGCCTTGCTTTTTAGCGACTTGCCTTCATCCCCTGTCGCTCCGCCATTAGCTTTATCCGTCCATGTTTTGAGCGTTCCCCATTCAGTTTCACTTGGCACATGCCACCCTTCCGGGCAGATACCCCTGTGTACTTTTTTGATTGCGGATCCAGCTTCCTTACTGTCATAGCTCTGCGCAAAGCCCATAGCCGTATGCCATTGATACAGCCCGCCATAGGTGTTGCAATTTGACTCAGTGTCGTTGTAGCAGTATTTCCGTGCCGATGTCGCTGAGGCACCGCCCTGCATATTGGTGCTATTCAATTTCGTACCAAAGTTCAAATTCTCCGCCATCCAGGTCTGCGTGCCAATTTTCACCCACTTGTAGATTCTGTTGTCGCGCGTGTCGCAGAACTGTGTCGCCGGATTGTATGACTTCGTGCCGCAGATTACCTGCGAGCTGCTAGAACTGGAACTCGAGGAGGAGCTGCTGCTCGAGCTGGACGAGGAGGAACTAGAGCTCGACGAGCTCGAGGAGCTTGAAGAACTGGACGACGAACTGCTCCTCTCTTCTTCGGAGCTGCTCAGAAGCACGTAGTTCGGCAACGTATCAATCACAACGCCGTCACAGGCGATTTCGATGCCGACGCCTTCGATTACCTGACCCGTGCACGAAGTGCCGGCAGGTCCGGAGGTGCCGTCGCGCAGAGTGTCGACGACCTGGCCACCGCAGGCGATTTCGACGCCAACGCCTTCAATGCGTCGACTCGAGCATGCCGCGCCGGGATTCCCCTGCTCTCCTTGCGGCCCGTCGTTTCCGTTGCGAACCGTGTCGACCACGACTCCGCCGCAGGAAACTTCGATGCCGACGCCGTCGATGTCACGCGCCGTGCAAGCAGTCCCGGAATCGCCCTGATCCCCTTGGACGCCCTGCGTCCCATTGCGAACCGTGTCGACCACGGCTCCGCCGCAGGAGATTTCGATGCCGACGCCGTCGATGGCGCGACCGCCGCAATAAGAACCGTCCTCGCCGGTCGCTCCGGGAGCGCCCGGGTCGCCTTGCGCGCCGTCGGCCCCGTTCCGGATCGTGTCGACAACCGTTCCGCCGCAGACGATTTCCATGCCGACGCCGTCGATGGCGCGTCCAGAGCAGCTTTTCCCCGCCGCGCCGGGCTCGCCGGTTTCGCCTTGCGCGCCGTCGAGAATGGTGCCGACCTCAACGCCGTCGCAAGTCAGCAGAAACCCACCGACGACCGGCGTCGCGGTGCATGTCGAACCATTGGTCCCGGATTCGCCCGGATCGCCCTGCGCGCCGTCGGCCCCGTCGCGAAGCGTGTCGACCACCACGCCGCCGCAGGAGACTTCCACGCCGCCGTCGACCCTTTGAGCGAAACAGGCCGTCCCGTCGGAGCCACTTTCACCGGGAACGCCGGTTTCTCCGCGCTTCCCCGCGTCGCCGACATCGCCTCGGGCGCCGTCCGCGCCTTTCATGGAAACCCACTCGCCGTCGCCGACGCAGACATAGACCAGGCTGTCCTCGAGGTTCAGGACCGTTTCTCCTGCGGAGCAGGCGCCCGCTTCGTCGAGGTTCGACACCGCGCGGCAACCGTACTCGTTCGACACGTTGTCGCCGCACCCGGACAGCAACGCGACAAACGCGGCGGCCGCCACGGCATTCCATTTGCTCTTCGAGATCATGCTTGTCTCCCTCGCCCGCTAGTCCTTGATGCAGCGAACGGCGAACCCAACGCCTTTATGCATGCCGCCCGGGCCGCCTCGGAACATGCTCATGCCGAGATGATAAGCCTGATTCAAGTCGTCGTAGTTACTCGAAGTCCAATACGAAGCGTAATCATCTCCTGCATCCAGGAACGCGCCATCGATATTCCGACCTCCGGACGGGAATGCCGAGAAGCCGTATACATCCGTTCCGCCTCGTTCGGCGCCCACGCAAATGCCGGACGGCATTGCACGATCATTGCACCAGCCGTATGTCGCCAAAAGCGCCCTCGCGGCTTTGGGGTGATTGACATCGTGATATGGCGGTTCGTAGCCATACGGATCGTCTACGAGCGTATCTCCCGCAAAGGAGAACAGCGCCCACATTTCGGCGTAATTAGGCAGATGCCACCCCTCGGGACAGGCGCCTCGCGCATTTCCGGCCGAGGCGCAGTCCACTCCATACCCGCAACCCGTTATCGCCGTGTCCATAGCCGCGGCCCAGGAATAGAGGCGACCGTACCGAGCGCAGTATTCCGCGCTGTCGTTGTAGCACCAGTTGCCGTAGGCGACGCCGTCGATTTCGTATTCGTGGTTCAGGTTTTCGGCCATCCACGTCTGCCCGTTGATGGTGACCTTTTTGTAAATGCTGCTGTCGCGCTCATCGCAGAAATGCGTCTGGGCGTTGTAGGCGACGACGCCGCAGAAGTTGCCGCTCAGCAGCGTGTCAACGACCACGCCGCCGCAGGAAATTTCGACGCCGACGTCTTCGATGGTGCGTCCCGTGCACGACGTTCCGGCTTCACCCTGGCCTCCCGGAGCGCCGTTGCGAAGGGTATCCACGACGGCGTCTCCGCAAGTGATTTCGATGCCGACGCCTTCAATGGCGCGGCCGGAACACGAGACGCCCGGTTCGCCCTGCTGTCCCTGTCCGCCGTCCGTTCCGTTCCGCAACGTATCGATGACTGTGTCTCCGCAGCTGATTTCGATGCCGATGCCTTCGATTGTGCGCCCCGTGCACGATGTTCCCGCAACGCCGGGATTGCCTTGCGCGCCCGGCGCGCCACCGCGCAACGTGTCGATGACCACGTCGCCGCAGGCGATTTCAATGCCAACGCCTTCGATGACGCGACCCGCGCAGGAGGCGCCCGCAGCGCCGGGAGCGCCGGGATTCCCTTGTTGCCCCTGGGCGCCGTTCGCGCCGTTGCGCAGCGTGTCGACGACTTCGCCGCCGCAGGAAAGTTCGACGCCGACGCCCTCGATGGCGCGGCCGGTGCACGACGCGCCCGCAACGCCGGAATCGCCTTGCGCGCCCTGCGCGCCGTTGCGGATGACGCCAACGGGCTCGCCGCCGCAGATTAGCTGGAATCCGCCGTCGACCGGCGACGCGGTGCAGGAGGAACCGGCGGCGCCCGGTTCGCCCTGCGCGCCCTGGGCGCCTTGAGCGCCGTTCACGAGCGTATCGACGACCGACCCGCCGCACGAAACCTCGATGCCTTCGTCGACCAGACGCGCCGAGCAGGCGCTGCCGTCGCTACCCTTGGCGCCCGGGGTTCCCTGTTCGCCCTGCTTGCCTTCATCGCCCTTTTCGCCCTGCGCGCCGGAATCTCCTTTCATTGAGACCCACTCGCCGTTGCCGGCGCAGACGTAAATCGCGCTGTCAGCCCGGTTGAACACCGTTTCGCCGACAAAACACGAACCGACTTCGTCAAGATCCGCGACGACCCTATTGGTGACGACGTTGGTGACATCGTCTCCACAGCCGACGAGAACGAGCGCGGCGAGGGCCGCGAAGCCGGTGATTCGAACGAGCTGTTTCATCATCCTCTCCTTTTGCGCTTTTCGCTTAGTCCTTCACGCACCGCACTGCGGAGCCATAGATCTTGTTGATGCTGTCCAGGTCCGCGTACGCGTTGATGTAGTACAGGCCCACGTTGTACGCGGAGTTCTGGGCGTCCTCGGAGGAGGACCAGAAGACCACCTGGTAGCCCACGTTGTTGAAGTTCCCGTCGTAGCCCCTGTAGCCGGAAGGGAGCGCCGAGAACCCGGAGGCGTCCGTGCCGTTGCCGTAGTTATCCCACCCAGAACTTGTCTTCAATGCCGAGCCCGCAGTGGACTGGCCACCAACTACGGTAAGGAGAATCTGCCACTCCTCCTGGCTCGGCAGATGCCAACCGTTCGGGCAGACCCCGCGCGTCTTGTCGGAGGTCGCGCAGTACTTATCCTTTCCGCAGCCTGTCATCGCGCTATCCATCGCCGCCGCCCAGGTGTAGAGACGGCCGTATCTGGCGCAGTATTCCGCGCTGTCGTTGTAGCACCAATTGCCGTAAGTGACACCGTTGACCTTGTACTCGTAGTTCAGGTTTTCAGCCATCCAGGTTCGCGATCCAATAACCACTGTCTTGTAGGTTTGATCATCGCGGTCATCCATCATCGTCCCATAGGGAATGTTCGGGTTCAACCAAGCTTCCTTGGGGTTGCCGCCAGAAGCAGCGGAACCGTCGCCTTGGGAAGACAGGACGTCCGACGCAGGAATCCAGTCACCGCCCGTGCAGACGTATTCCGTCTTTTCGTCCCTCACGTAGGCGAAGGCTCCTTCGCGTTTCGCGGTGCAGACGGCTAGGTCTTCGAACGACGCGACGATCTGGTCGGCGTTCGAGGGGGCGCTGGAGGTTCCGCCGTCATCCCCGCAGCCGACGAGAACGAACGCGGCGAGGGCCGCGAAGCCGGTGATTCGAGCGAGCTGTTTCATCTTCCTCTCCTTTTGCGCGTCCGGGCGACGGGCGCATGAACTTTCAGGGCGATCGGCCGCGCGCAACGCGAACAGGCCCGTTCGCCGGAGCGAGCGGGCAATGGTGGTTTGGATTGCGCGGGAAAGATTTAGAGCGCGAGCGAAATCACTGCACGAATGTGCAGCCCCCCCCCAGCGAGAATCATGCCAAAATCGGCACCCAAGAGACGGGCTTTCGTCTCTTGCTTATTCGCGGAAAGGAGGGCCCGTTTCGCCATTGTTTCCGTAATCTAACTCATTATAGAGCCCGCCGAACGGACATTTTGTGCGGATTGTCGCCTTCGGCAAGACAAAAAAGGCTCCCTCTCCAGGGCCCTTTCTTCAATCTACGCGCAGCGGATGCTACGCACTAATCCCTGATCCCTGATCCCTGATCCCTGATCCCTGATCCCTGATCCCTATTCCTGCTCCTGCACGGTCAGCAGGCCGAGCGCCACGGGGGTGCCGTCGACGTCGACGTAGGCCTCGAGGTAGAGGTTGACCGAGAGCGGGATCAGCTTGAGGTCGAGCACCTTGCCGCCGTCGCGCACGCTCTGCGCGCCGAAGCCGATTCCGAGGAGGCGGAAGCCGCGGTAGTAGAGGCGGTCGGCCTTGTCGTCGTAGCGCCAGGTCTTGGTGCCGTCCCTGCTCTGCGCGATCGTGCACTTCTCGCCGTCCACGTCGCACCGCAGGCTCCAGTCGTCGGAGTAGCGCCGGTTGTGCTCGCGGCTGAAGGCGCACGACATCACCGCGCGGCCGCCGTTGCGCTCGCGGTTCAGCTCCAGCTCCAGCTGGTAGAGGTCGGTCGGGGTCTTTTCCACGTCCCGCCAGACGTCGAGGAGCAGGCGGTAGTCCTCCACGTTGCGCGGGCAGCTCGCCGTGCGGCGCACCTCGCGCGAGACCTTCAGCACGCGCGCGGTCATCAGGCCGTCGAGCTCGGCGTTGAGGCGGTACTCTTTGATCTGGTCGTCGAGCGACTTCGGGGGAAGCACCTCGATCTCGCCGTCCTCGCGGCGGACCACCAGCGCCAGCCGCTCGCGCGCCATCTCGAGGCACGACTGCACGTGGTCGAGCACGGTGGTGGAGGCGCCGGAGACGAAGTCGAGCCCCAGGCGGAGCCGCCAGGGCCTGGCGACCGTGTCGAGCTTCGCGAGCGCCGCCTCGGAGGTGTCGGCCTCGGAGAGGATCTCGCAGCTCTGGTCCTCGCGCATGCCGTCGACGAAGACCAGCTCCACGTCGAGCTCGGTGACGATGTCGGATCCGTCGACCAGCCCGCCCAGCGACCAGAGCCCCGGCTCGCGGCGCAGCAGCTCCTTGAACTCGTATTCCGGGTCGAAGGGGGGCAGGAGGGAGTCGCGGTGCGCCTCCTTGTCGACCAGCAGCTCCGACATGGAGCTCCGCACCCGCACGTTCCCGAAGCGCAGGTCGCCCGCCCAGGCCGCGCCGGCGGTCAGCGCGAGGAGGAGCAGGAGGGTCGGGAGGAGGGGGCGGCGCATGGGGAAAACATAAAAAGCGGCGAAATCCGGGGCGCGGAAAAAGAAAGAAGAGACCGGCGGAACCGGTCTCTTCCATGGAGCTAAGGAGATTCGAACTCCTGACCCCGTCGCTGCCAGCGACGTGCTCTACCAACTGAGCTATAGCCCCGCGAGCGGAAGCAAATGTAGAAACTCGCCGCGGGATTTCAAGGGGGAGGGTATATTTTGTCCCATGGAACCTTGTGGACGCGGGCCCGTCGGGGTCTTCGACTCCGGCTACGGCGGACTGACCATCCTGCGGGAACTGCACCGCGCGCTGCCGGACCGCGATTTCGTCTATCTGGGCGACAACGCCCGCAGCCCCTACGGACCGCGCTCCTTCGAGACCGTCCGGCGCTACTCCCGCCAGGCCGTGGAATGGCTCTTCGGGCGGGGCTGCCCGCTGGTCGTCCTCGCCTGCAACACCGCCTCCGCCCGCGCCCTGCGCACCATCCAGCAGCGCGACCTGCCCGGCATGGCGCCCGACCGCCGCGTGCTCGGCATCCTCCGCCCCACCTCCGAAGAGGCGGGAAACCTGACGAAAAACGGCCATCTGGGAATCCTCGGCACCGAGGGGACGGTCCGCTCCGGCTCCTACCCCGTCGAAATCGCCCGATTCTTCCCCGACGTCAAGGTCTCGCAGCAGGCCTGCCCGCTCTGGGTCCCCTTCGTGGAGAACGGCGAGACCTCGGGCGAGGCGGTGGAGTGGTTCGTGCGGCGCGACATCGGCCGGCTGATGGCGCAGGACCCGGAGATCGACGCCGTGGTGCTGGGCTGCACCCACTACCCGCTGCTCCTCCCGCTGATCGAGAAGTGCCTGCCCGAAGGGGTGCGCGCCGTCCCCCAGGGCGAGCTGGTGGCCGCGAAGCTCGTGGACTACCTGAAGCGCCACCCCGAAATGGACGAACGGGTCTCCTCCGGGGGCGAAATCGCCTTTTTCACCACGGAACAGCCCGATTTCTTCGACCGCCGGGCCGCCTTCTTCTTCGGCAAGCCCCTCTCCTCCGCCCACGTGGAGCTGGAGAAGCGGTCCGGCCGGGAATAAGCGACTATATTTGTCCCAACCGGGTTTCTGGCGAAATCCGGTCTTTGGTTTTTTATTCCGGCCGAAAATCGGCCCAAAATCCGCGGATTTTCCCTTCCGCGGAGAAGACGAAGGAGCGCTGCATGCCGAAAATCGAAATCAGCCTGAAAGACTGGCAAGACTACCGCGGAAACAACAAGGGGATCGTCCTCTTCACCGAGCCCTGCCTCCAGGCCGCGCTGCCCATCCGCGACGAACTGGACGACAACGGCAAGGGCGCCTGCCACGAACCCGACTACGAAACCGGGACCTACGGGCTGCAGACCTGCCACAACCAGTCCAAGATCAACGCCATCGTCAAGGCGAAGTACGCCTACGTCTTCTTCGCCGTGAAGTACGCCGGCCTCGACGACGCCTTCAAGGGCAAGTACCTGATCTACGGCATGGCCCGCATCGACAAGATCCGCGACATGCGCGAACGCCACATGGCCGCCTGGCTCCGCGACCAGAGCCGCGAAAAGCCCGAATGCTACGGCCTGGAGAAGTCCTGGGCCATCTACTCCTCCTCGATGCGCTTCTTCGACCTGCCCGACTGCTTCGAGCTGACCAAGGAGACGATGGAGCGCTGGGGATTCCAGAAGCCCCCGACGCGCCAGATGAAGCTGGAGCTGGAAGGCGAACGGCTGAAGGAAGTGCTCGACTTCTTCGCCGACAAGAAGGACAGCACCGACGACTACGTCGAAACGCTCGCCGAGTTCCTCGACGAGGAGGAGGAGGAAGAGGCCTAGGCCGATTCCTCCACGATCCGACCTCCGAACGGGCCCCCTCCGGGGCCCATTTCGATTTTGACGTCGGCCCCCTCGAGCATCTCCTCGCGGTGCTCCACGATCAGCACGGCGTGGCCCGCCTCGGTCAGCTTGCGGAAGAGCCGCAGCAGCCTCTCGACTTCGCCGAAGTGGAGTCCGCGCGCGGGCTCGTCGAGGACGAAGATCCCGGGACGCGCGTTGCGCGCGGCGGCGCCGAGCCCCCTGCCCAGTTCGGCCGCGAGGCGGAGGCGCTGCCCTTCGCCGGCGGAGAGCGCCTCGACCGGCTGGCCGAGCTTCAGGTAGCCCAGCCCGACCTCGCGCATCGTCTCGAGCGGACGGGAGAGCGAGGCGAGCCCGC